>Ga0182013_10000016_pt1 | contig 183526 bp, 160 predicted proteins | sample 612S2MmetaG_FD_120487 | JGI IMG/M metagenome (GOLD analysis project Ga0182013, IMG submission 120487) | Permafrost microbial communities from Stordalen Mire, Sweden - 612S2M metaG | ecosystem: Environmental > Terrestrial > Soil > Wetlands > Permafrost | place: Sweden: Stordalen | collected...
CCAGGCCCTGGGACACCACCGACGCCACAATGATCTGGTTCTTGACCATGACTCACCCCCACCGAAGTGTTCACTATGTCGCGACAGATCCGTTTACTATCTCGTGAAGGTAGATACCGTTGGGGGTGCGAAGGATCCTTGTCGAAACCCCAATCGCTAAAAGGGGTTTGGAGTAACCACGAGCGACCGCGACGAACCGCCATTGACCCGTGTGACGTGCCCAATTGGTGCCCGGTAGTGCCCAAGTAGTGCCCGAGCGGACGCCGCCAGTCAATCCCAATAGCAGTGGTCGAAATGCATCTTCCACAGCCGAGTCTCAAGGTCCCGGCAAGGAATTACTTCGCGCCCATTTGAACGAATCGTGCACCGTCAATCTCAGGTGGAGCGCCAAACGCGATGGTTGAGAATTGATTTTGTACTAATCCTCTAGTACATTAATATTATGACTTCGGGTCCGATGCTTGCGTTTCGCCTAGATCGGAAATCTGGCGTGCCCGCCTATCGCCAACTGATCGACCAGGTTCGCCACGCCATCCAATTGGGAATTCTGCGTCCGGGAGACCAGTTGCCCACGGTGCGTGAGGTCGTGCGTCAAATCACGATCAATCCCAACACCGTGCACCGTGCCTACCGCGAACTGGAGTTGCAGGGGCTGACCGAGGGGCGCACTGGCAGCGGCACGTTCATCCGAAAGAGTCTCTCGGAAATTTCCAGCCATCAGCCCAAACTACTCAGTCAACTCGAGCAATGGCTTCGAAGAGCTCAGGACGCTGGGCTCGGCATCGAAGGCATCGAGGCGTTGGTCGCTGAAGCACTGCATTCGATGAAGGAAGAAGGACGGTTATGACCGCCGCACTCGAAACCAAGGGCCTGGGACGTCGCTACATGATGAACTGGGCACTGCGTGACTGCAACCTGCAAGTGCCGGAAGGTTCAATAACCGGGCTGGTCGGACCCAACGGCGCTGGTAAATCGACGTTGCTCCGACTCGTCGCAGGTGTCTCCAAGCCGTCTACAGGTTCAGTCAAAGTGTTCGGTCAAGAGGCCAGTCAGAATTCGCGAATGTTTCTGTCCACAGTCGGCTACTTGGATCAGTCACGTCCTCTTTACAAGCAGTTACGAGTCGAAGAGATGCTGACGCTTGGTAGAAAGCTCAATGCCTCCTGGGATCAAGAGAGTGCTTCACGCTGGCTTAAAGAGCTTGAAATTCCCTTCGACTGGAAGGTCAGTCTCTTGTCGACGGGACAGCAGGCGCAGGTTGCGTTGGCCGTCTGTCTGGGCAAGCGTCCCGCGCTGCTATTGCTGGACGAACCAATGGCCAGCCTTGATCCTTTGGCCCGACGCGGAGTCGCGCAAATGTTGCTCGATGCCGTTGCTGAAAATGGCACGAGGGCTCTGCTCGATGTGAACTACTGCGTGCATCAAATCAATGTCTCTACGTCGTAATCCGAGGATTTCACCTCGGCGCAACTGGCACCATGTCGCAAGCAAGACGATCAACCGCAAGTGCTCGGGCATCGCCCTGGCCAGTTTCTCGACTTCCGCGATGGTGGCGACTGGTCGTTCTGCGGCCCGTTCAGTTCCCGCACCATTCACTTTGCACGGCGAGGAGAGAACGAAGCCATCGACCACCGCCGTGCGCATGATGGAGGAGAGAAGTCGGTAGGCCTTGGCCGCGGTGGCGGGGTGAGTCCGAGCAATGCCAGCGTGCCAACCTCGGATCTTCGATGGAGCAAGCTCCGCCAAGGTTGAGTGACCGAGCGATGGAAGTACGTAACCTCAAGTACGTACCGGTACAACTCCCTCGTACGCACCGCCAAGTCTGGTCGGCGTTCAAGCCACTCTTCCGCATACGCTCCGAGTGTTACCTGTCCTGCTCTTGGATTGATCCATGCACCTCTTCGAAGGTCTGCTTCAACGGTGGAGAGATACGCGAGCGCGTCGGCCTTCGCCGCAAACGTTCCTGCGGCATGACGTTCGCCGTCGTGCCAGTACATAGCCTGCCACTTACCTGAATTCCGCTTTCGCACTGTTCCAAAATGCCTTCGATTTACCACGAGCTCGCCTCAATTTCATCATTCATATACAACGGTCGCGTCCGCTCCGACGTTGCAGTTGATTCGTCTTTCCGAATTCGGCTCCGCCCCGATCAGAAACCGGTCAATGTCGTTCTCGTCCAAGCTCAGAGCGGGGTCTCGTAGTCGAAAATGGCTCGGCTGACTCGGCTGCCGCAAACTTCACGAATCCGGTGTCAATTGGCAATCGCATCGTGCTCCTTACAGAGGAGCGATACTTTCGCCCTCTATAAGGAGCCACTCGAGAATGGCCGTTTCGAACAATTACTTTGAGAAATATTCCTAAAAGTTCCAAATATCTACTGTTTGAGAGAATCGCTCAGTGCGCCCGATCGGACGACTTGGCGCTTCGCGCACGTCGTCCTCGGGCACTTGGTGTTGTCAGGGCAACGGGTCTGAAAGACGAAATCTGGTGAACCTGGCTATACGTCTAACAAGGCTGCCGCCCCTTAACTGAGGGGCAGTTCGTACGCGGTAACTCGCCACCGATCAGTGAGCGGGGATGTTATTACGACGTCCCGCGGAGACGAGGCGGATGGAACCTCAGCTGTTCCAACTTCGTCAATGCATGGAGTTGTCAGTAGAGGCGAGCCGCCCACCGAGATCTTCATTGGTGCTGTGCCAAGACACGCGAAGTACAGCGTCACCACTGCTCCAGGCGGAATCTGTCCTGTTCCCTGGAAGACCGCCCCACCTGATGCACTGAACACTTCGCGGGATCCCTTCGGTCCACGAATGGAAACCAGCTTTGGAGATGTCGTGCTGGTCGTTACTGTCGTCGATGATGTAGTGATGGTTGTCGCGCGCGGCACACTTGGCCCACGCGTGACAACGACAACGACAACCGCTACCGCTACCACTACCACAACCGCGACAGCCGCCACAATGCTGAGAACTGCTGCTTGGCGTCGACGCATTCCGTTGCTCCTAGTTCGACGTTATTGGACTCGTCGACTGAATCCAGCCATCTCCCTCGGGGCCGTTAGCCGAGAAGTCAGTGTCAGTGTTTACGCACGTTGCACTCGTGTACACAGAGACACCACTCACCGCTACCCACTTGTAGACGTACGCGACGTAGAGCGTTTCTCCCGATGGCACGGTCACTCCGTACGTAGATCCGTAGTCCGCCGTGACGCTCTCCTCAAGGGAAACACCAACTTGCGCCTCAATGCTCGCGAAGATTGCACTTGCCTCGCCGGTTACCGAAGCCGAGACAGTGAATGACTTGGTTCCCGATGCCTCTTCATTCGCGGTGTCGGTACTAGGTCCTTCGAAAAACGTTGTGTACAGCACTGTCCGGTGAGCGACCGAATCCGTGATGGTAATGGTCGTCGTGGGTGGGCAGCTTGGCACAGCCGGCGTAGGTGAAATACCGCTCGCTCCTGCGAGTGTCGGAGCCACAGCAAACGTCATCGCGAGGATGCTAAGCCCAGCGAACCCGCGCACAAACGGAATTCTTCGATGCTTCTTCATGAAAGCCTCCACTTGTGAATACGATTCTCGTATTCACCTCTTATGTTTCCGGCATAATCAAATCCTTTCGTGACTGGCTGAAACGTGAGCGCTTCGCTTCGGCGCCGTGTTCGAGCATCTTGCGCGCGAGCGCGCCCGGGCCACAACGTCATCCGCGCAGAAGGATTGACAACCGGCCGCCTACTTTGCGGAGAAGACCCACCCGTACTTCTGATGGTTTAGATGGCAAAAGCCCCACGAGATACTTACTGACAACTGGGTGCACGATCGTTCGGCCAAACTGTTCTCTCTAAATAGACGAATCAGAGGTCGTTGCATCCTAAATCAACTCAAAACTCCACTAAATGCCGAATGAATCGGCCTGGGTTTCCTGGAGACTTCCGAACTTGGAAATCTCACGCCACCTTGGCTTGATCTAAGAGAGAATACTCCTCCTCGACTTCTTGTGGCGTGCGGTCGTCGAGCTCGCCGTGATCTTGCTGAGCTTGAGGCACCAGAAACGATTCCCCAAGGTGCACTAGAAAACAGAAGACTCACGAATGCCAAGAGAAGCGCTTTATAAGCTTGGGGATCATTGAACGATCGTTCAATGCGTCTTGATTTTCTCTTCCCGGATACGCGGCGACGAGTTGCAATCATAGAAGCGAGACCACTGACCAATGCTGAAAATGTCAATGCTGCAAGGACACCACAAAGTTGCGAATAGAGCGAAGCGCTTCCAAGAGTATTGAACGCGCTGTGAAGTTGACAAGAAGAAATCACGCTCTTCAATCCCGCCAATTGCAGTGTCGTTATCATTTCCATCCGATTTCATTGCCGCTTGCTCACGCTGCGGAGATCGCCCATTCCAAGCGAGCGATTCGTTCGACGAAAGCGGACAACTCCAATAAACCATGTTGACTATGGTTGCCCTTGTCAACTGGACTGATTCTTGAGACTAACGCCATTTGTTAATGTCAATCAGCCTGGGTATTCCGAAGGCTCAGTCAACTAAACCGAACGCAGCCCCCCGTAAATTGTGTGAACTGATTTTGACAGTCACCAAATGATGCCCCCATCGTTCGTTAACGCCCATGGAGCGCCCAACTCATTCTGTACGAAACAATCCATCGCTATATACTCGCGATGATCAGGTTAGATAGGAGTGCCACTTCGGAATGGCGTCCACCCTTTCAAGGTGGCGGCACGGGTTCGAATCCCGTTGGGGGTGCAAATCTTCGGGGAGCCTTTCGTGCAGCGCAGAGTGTCGTTCATCCAATTGTGCGACTCAGTCGTGAAAGAAAGCCGCGATCGTCGAGAAGGATCCTCGTCCTGTAGGGCTCTTCCCCGTCACGCTTTCTCCAGCATCTAGCTCTGGCCCTGTCCGATGAACTCAAGAGGGACGCGAATTCTCAAATCGTCACAGTCAAGGGCTGAAACGAATGAGCTGTGTGTGACCAGATCGAACCAGACGCCACAAACGGACATGGTGAGGAGCGGTGAGATCGACGCGTAAGGACGTGAGTCCGTACTCAGCGACTTCGACACGCAAAACACACAGCAGGCCTTCCCGCATGACGATCGAGGCCGGTGGCAGGAGGCTACGACAGGTGTTTAAGAACCTCGTCGAGCGACTTCATGCTCGCTAGAAGTCTCAAGTAATCTTTCTTCACGGTGCGTGAATAGCCCGACTGCGTCAGGCTCATGACTGCGTAGTTGCCCAGAGTCTCGCCCTCCCGGCTCACGATCGCCAGTGACGAGTTCAACTTCGGCCAAGGTGTGTCCTCGATGGAGTTCTGCGAAATCTGTTGCACGGACGCTGCGGCTTGCATCTGTTGACTGAAAGAGAACTTGCGCGGTTGCTCTATTTCGTGATGCAATGCAGTCACCGCGGCGCGCAAGCTTGAGGCCCCTGCTCTCGCATCAGCCAGGTCGTTCGCCTTCTTGGAGAAGTCAACCTTCACGAACATCGATCCCGTCGTTCCCTTGACTATCGGCGTGACCACGAATTCGTAACACAGCAGCTCGTACGCCCTGACAAAGCGCGTTACCGAGCCCTCGCCGATCCCGATGATCAGATCGTTAAACGCGGGGCAGGTCCCGTCACCGTTTGGGCCATCCACCCAGTTGAGCGTCGACGTGGCTACACCAGTGTGCGCGGCCAAGGTAATCGTGGGAGCGATGAAGGTTTTGAGGGGTACGTCACCGACATCAACGCCTCCGGCCCATGCCCACTGGGCGTCGACTGCCTTCTTGAGCGTGCCGGCGGGCGCGGGGGCGTACATGCCGATGACGTTACCGGGCCCTTTGGCGCTATCGAGGACTGCCTCCACTCTTGGATACCCGGAGAGTGTGCACGCGGTTCCGCTCACGTTCGAGAACGTTACGAACTCGACGCCGTGATGCATCCCGTCGCCGTTTTGCACCGTGATGCGAAGCGAGGAGATCGTACACTTTCGTATCGTGTCGGCGTTCACCTTCGACGCACTGCTGATGCCCACTCCGAAAGGCACGACGACAAGCAGTACTGCAACCGCGAGTTCGAGCGCAATTGCGGCGCTCCTTCTTCCCCACGACAAACTCCCAGTTGCCATGGGTCAACTATGCCACCTGGAATTAGCCACTAGGGTGTCGAGCCGCCTCACGCCGGCCCAGAGGGCCATCACGACCAGGACCCCTTCCATGACTTTTCGGGCCCCTCGAGCATCTCCGGTGCGACCCTCAATTGCTTCGAGCGTCGCGGCGGGCGACCAGACCGTGTGGTCCACGACCAAGACACTCACTACCGACCGCTGCATCACCATCGCCAAGCTCATTGAGCGCTGGCCGCTCGGGCGCACCAAAATCGACGAGCTCACGCGGACGCCGGGCCGCCCTTAGGCGCTCGTGCTGTTACGCGACCGCAACGGACGGCTCCGGTCCATGGGCTTGCTTCCAACGAGACATCTCTCATGGGCAGGTCAAGGAGTCGAGCAATTCAGGCACCGTCCTGCGGTCACTTCCGGCGAGGTGGTAGCAAGGGTCTCAGTACGATATACATCGATTCACCAACGAAAGAGGTCAAAGTGTTCGTGCCGTTGAGTGCAAAGGATTTCATTGACCGTGCCGTAACTGTGTATGGCGAGCGCATCGGAATAGTCGATGAATCACAACAACCCGCCGAGCCCCTAGAGAGCTTGAGTTACGCCCGCATTGACGAATTGGCGCGCGCCCAGGCGGCGGCGCTCGACGCGCTCGACGTACAACCGGGAGATCGTGTGGCGATTGTGTCCCACAACAGCGCTCGACTACTCATCTCGTTCTTTGGAGTCTGCGGATACGGGCGGGTTCTGGTCCCAATTAACTTTCGGCTTTCGCACGACGAAGTGGCCTACATCGTTGAAAAATCGGGGGCCAGCGTCCTGCTGGTCGATCCGGAGTTGGAAGACGAACTGGCAACCGTGCCGTGTCGCCACAAGTTCACACTCGGGGCCTCGGGCGATGAGCAGATGTACCGATTTGACGTCGAGCCGCAACCCTGGGAGCCGGACGAAGACGCCACGGCCACCATCAACTACACCAGTGGCACCACTGCGCATCCGAAGGGCGTGGAGATCACGCATCGCAACCTATGGATTAACGCGACAATCCTGGCGCTGCACACGGGAGTATCCGATCGTGACGTCTACCTCCACACCCTTCCAATGTTCCACGCCAACGGTTGGGGGATGCCGTTCGCGATGACCGGTTTGGGTGCCAGGCATATTGTGCTGCGCAAGATCGATGGCAACGAGATCCTTCGTCGGGTCGCTGAACACGGAGTGACGATCATGTGCGCCTCACCAACCGTGGTCAACGCCACGCTCGCGGCTGCGCTGGAATGGGATGGCGACATCCCTGGGCGCGACCGAGTTCGCATCATCGTTGCTGGTGCGCCGCCGCCCACCAAGACGATTGCCCAGGTCGAAACTGTACTGGGCTGGGAGTTCATCCAGATCTACGGACTCACCGAGACATCGCCGCTGCTGTCGGTCAACCGCTCGCGTTCTGAGTGGGATGAACTGGAGACCGAGCAGCGTGCGGCCAAACTGATTCGCGCGGGTACTCCGAGCCTCGGTACCTCCCTGCGAATTTCCGAAGTGGGAGAAGTGCTGGCCCGCTCGAACGTCGTCATGGAAGGTTATTGGGATCAGCCGAAAGAGACCGCCGAGGCCATCGAGGACGGGTGGTTCCACACCGGTGACGGCGGCACGATTGATGATGAGGGGTACCTCACGATTACTGACCGACTGAAGGACGTGATTATCACCGGCGGAGAGAACGTCGCCTCTGTCGAGGTGGAAGACATGCTCTTCAATCACCCGGATGTCGCCGAGGTCGCAGTGATTGGCGTGCCGGACGAGAAATGGGGCGAAACAGTCAAGGCGCTGGTGGTGTTAATTCCTGGCGCGCAGGTCACTCAGGACGATTTGATCAAGTACTGCCGCCATCATCTGGCCGGGTACAAGACACCGACCTCCATTGAGTTTCGTTCCGAACTCGCCCGCACGGCAACTGGGAAGCTGCAAAAGTTCAAGTTGCGCAAGCCCTACTGGGAGGGTTACGACCGTCGAATCAACTAGGTCGAAAAAGAGTGACCAAGAATCTGAAACCTGGTGCCTGTGCCAACGGCGTGACAGTGAGGCTCGACTCCTTCATCCACCTGCCGTTCGTCCACCTGGCGTTCACGGTATGCACTTAGCGCTCGGCGGTCAAGACCAAACTTATTGCGCCGGGTGTCATCAGAATGTTTATCAGGGGCTCACGCTGCCGGCACCACCACCCCTTGAGAGAGGCCGTCGCCCACGCGCAGTGCTTTAGGGTCCCGGCGAGTGACCTCGACCTCGACGCTGATCAGCCAGACCCCGATGACTTCGAGCGTCGTCTCGCCTGGTTGTTTCGTCGAGATTCTCCTGTACCTGACATCGGGATGATCGTCACTAGTCCCACGGGAGTCGCGGGGTGTCATGAGGCACGACCGTCGCCTCGGCGGATGGATCCGAGGCGCTTTACCGCCTATTTCCTACTAAAACGATAGAAATAATGTAGTATTGACTCCAATCAAGAAAAACCCTTGAAAATCAAGGAGAATGAAAGGAATGATTGATGTCGCATCAAGCGAGCAATCCAAATTCAGGCAGCCGGAGTCGTTTCCCCCGTTGGCTAAAGACCCTCACCGGCAGCGTCCTCGCTTTCTCGGTCCTCGGTTCAGTGGCGGCGGTTTCTATCGCTTCAGCGACGACGACTCCCGTCACCATTGGCTACGAGCTGGGTGGTGACTCGGCGCTCGCCGTGACACTGCACAACAAGTACTTCCAGCAGGACCTGGGCTCCAACGTCAGCCTCAAGGTCTTCGAATCGGGACCGGCAGCACTTTCGTCGATTGCGTCGGGCTCGCTTAACTTCATGTGCGCCATTGGGTTCCCCCCGGTGATTTCGGCGCTGGCCCAGGGCGTGCCGCTTCAACTCATCTACTCCGAAGACCGTTACACCACGTCAGCCGGACTCGTGGCGACCAAGTCGAGCGGTATCACCACCATCGCTGGCTTGAAGGGAAAGAAGATCGGGCTCGTTGTTGGTTCGCAGTCAGAGTTCGAACTCACCAAGTTCCTCGCGCGAGGCGGACTGACCTTGAGTGATGTCACGACGGTCAATCTGACGCCGCCCGAATTAGCGGCTGCATGGTCCACCGGTGCGGTGGACGCTGGCGTGACGTGGTCGCCCGTTTTGAACACCATCAGGACCACTGGCACGTTGCTGGCGAGTGACGCGTCACTTCCCGCCACGGCCGACTCGTACAACATCTGCGTGACGAACAAGTCCTGGGCCAAGACTCACCCCAGCGAAGTAACGGCCTTCTTGAAGGCCCTCAACAGCGGCAACGTCAACGCGAACGCTCACGTGCTCGTGGGCGAGCAGGACAACGCATCGCTCAACGGCATGTCGCTGGCAATCGCGAAGGACCTGACGGCCGGACTCATCAGCCCGACCCTGGCCCAACAGTTGACCCCCGCCGTGCTCGGAGCCTCTGCGGCGACATCTGGTTCGTCGGGTGTGGCGCAGTCCCTGCTCAATAACTGGACGGCGTTGTACAAGGCGGGCTTCATCACGGTGGCTCCTCCCGCCAGCGTGGCGAAGTACATCGACTGGTCGGGGATCAAGACCGCCTATCAGGCAGTGAAGTAACAGTTCTCATCCCCGAGAGTTTCGATAGGTCGACCCGTCACCCGTTTTCTCCCCCTTCGGGTGACGGGTCGACGTATCTCATTGGGTTCCCACGACGAAGAAAGGATTCCCAGTGTCACTACTCTCCCTGCACGACGTGAGTCTGCGCTTCGGCAACGACCCCCAACGTCCATCGGTGCTGGAGTCGATCTCGCTCGAGGTCGGCGAGGGTGAGTTCGTCACGGTGCTGGGTCCGAGTGGATGCGGCAAGACATCGCTGCTGCGACTCATCGCGGGGTTCCAGGAATCGACCGGCGGAGAGATCGTCTTTGATGGTCAAAAGGTAAGCGGACCGAGCGCCGAACGGGTCGTGGTATTCCAGCAAGCCGGTCTCTACCCGTGGCTGAATCTTCGCAACAACGTCGCCTTCGGCCTCAAGTTGCGCCGACGCAAGGTCGACTGGCGGCTTGTAGAAGAAACGATCGACATCGTTGGCCTGAAGGGCTACGAGTCCTATGCCCCCTATGAACTCTCGGGTGGCATGCAGCAGCGCGCGGCGCTGGCGCGCGCGCTCGTGATGTCGCCTCGCCTCTTGCTGATGGATGAGCCGTTTGGGGCGCTCGACGCCCTGACTCGCCAGCGCATGCAGGAGTTCATCCTCGAACTGCGCGAGCGCCTGGACCTGACGATCTTCTTCATCACCCACGACGTGGAGGAGGCGATCCTGCTCGGCGACCGCATGCTGATCATGCAAGCAGAGCCCGGGCGAGTCACGTTCGACGAGGACATCCGACTTCCCCGTCCGCGCAGCGAAGCCACGACGTTGACCCCGGAGTTCCAGGTGATCCGCCAGCGTGCGCTGCAAACGCTCGGACGGGTGTCGATTGCCGCCGCGGGCTTCACCGATCTCGACACCGCACTTAGCCTCAACTTCGATGGTTCGTCGAGCGCGCGTGAGCAACGCGCGTGAAATCGTTCCTCACCAGTCGAGTCACGAGCACGTTCCTGGTGCTCGCCGGAGCAGTGGTGCTGTGGAGCTTCGTGAGTGCGTCGCACGTCTTTCCCCCATTCGCGGTGCCGTCGCCGATAGCGGTGTGGCACGCCTTCATCTCGACGTGGACCCACGGGTACCTCCAAAAGACGATGGGCCAGGACATCGTCGCCAGTTTGGCCCGAGTCACCGTTGGCTTCGTGGGTGCAGTCGTGCTGGGTGTGCCCATGGGCCTCGCGATGGCCGAGAGCACCATTGTCCACCGGCTGATTGATCCCTTCTTGCAGTTGGGACGACCGGTGCCGCCCCTGGCCTACATTCCGCTCTTCGTGGTGTGGTTCGGGCTGGGCGAGTTCCCGAAGGTGCTGCTGATCCTGGTGGGCACGCTGCCCGTCATGGTGATCAGCACCATCGGTGGCGTCCGGTCCGTTCCAGCACAGCGCTATGAAGTGGCGAAGAGCTTGGGAGCACGACGCCACCAGCTCTTCACGCGTGTCACCCTTCCGTCGGTATTGCCCGAGATCTTCACCGGCATGCGCGTGGGGATCGGTGTCGCGTGGGGGACTTTGGTCGCCGCTGAGTTGATCGCCGCGAGTGTGGGACTTGGCTGGTTGGTGGAACAAGCCGCCAACCAACTGCAGACAGCAATCGTGTTCGCGGCGATCATTGTGATCGGGCTCTTGGGCTTTCTCATGGAGTTGACCATTCGCACCATCGAACGATTCGCCATTCCCTGGCGAGGAAGGGCTTAACACCCGTGATCAGAACAACTTTTCCGAAGCAGTTGACGCCTACGAAGAATCACGTTGGACTGTCAGCACGAGAGGAAAGCCTGCCTCGTTCGTTCTGTGCTGCAAACTTCCTAGTAATTAGTTGCTTGCCAGCAAGCAACTAATTACTAGGATGGGCATATCGAAAACCTCTCACCCAACACCGGAGCTACGAACCCCGAAGTTGATGTCGCTGACCGTCTGCGGACCATGTTCGGTCGCCTCAACCGCTCTCTGCGTCTGACACACGTCGACGGTGACCTGTCATCCAGCCAACGCGAAGTGCTGACCGCTATCACCCGGCGGGGATCGCTACGGCTTTCTGAACTTGCCATTGACGAGGGGCTCAACCCAACCATGCTCTCGCGCATCGTCGCCAAGCTCGAAGCCGCCGACCTGGCGACCCGCACTCCTGATGAGGCTGACGCTCGGGTAGTGCATCTGGCGCCGACCGCCGCGGGGCGGGCTCTCTGTGAAGAGATTCGAAACGAGCGCACCGACGCGCTGCTGTTCGCTCTCAAGCACCTTTCCGAGGAACAGCAGCGTACGCTGATCGACGCGATGTCCGTGCTCGAGTCACTTGTCGAAACACTGAAGAATCGAAACCGGTGAACATTCGGGCGTCGGCCAAGCGGACGTTTTCGTCGTTGTCCAACTCCAACTACCGCAAGTACTTTTTTGGTCAAACGACCTCACTCGTCGGGACGTGGATGCAGACGACGGCCCAGACGTGGCTCGTCTACACCTTGACCCATTCGGCCACGGACATTGGCTTCGTGGTCGCACTGCAAACCTTGCCTGTGCTCCTGCTCGGACCTTACGGCGGGGTCATTGCAGATCGGGTCGATAAGCGACGTCTAATGATTACGTTGCAGTCGGTCATGGGGCTGCAGGCCGCAGCGCTCGCGGTGCTTTCCCTCGCTCACGTGGTGACCTTCGTCGACGTGTGCGCCCTCGCCGTCGTTCTCGGTCTCAATAACTGCTTCGAAAACCCTTCACGTCAGGCCTTCGTGCTCGAGATGGTGGGGCCGGTTGATCTTCGCAACGCCGTCGGCTTGAACTCGACCATGAACAACGTGGCCCGGGCGGTGGGTCCGGCGGTGGCGGGCGTCCTGATCGCCACGGTCGGAGAGGGCTGGTGCTTCGCACTCAACGCCTTCAGCTTCGTTGCCGTAGTGGGCTCGCTGATGGCCATGGACCGATCCGCCCTGAATCCGAGTGAGCCCACCGTTCGCGCCAAGGGCCAGTTGCGCGAGGGATTCAGGTACGTAGCTCGCACGCCCTCACTGGCCTTTCCTCTGCTCATGATGGCGTTGGTGGGCATGCTCGCGTATGAATTTCAGGTCACGCTGCCCGTCACCGCCGAGCGAGTCTTTCACGGAAATTCTGAGGTGTACGGGGTGATGATGGCGGCCATGGGGATTGGTGCGGTCATCGGAGGATTATGGACGGCGGCCCGCGGGAAAACCGGCATACGGCCCCTGGTGCGAGCATCCGTGCTCTTTGGGACTTTCATAGCATTCGCAGCGCTCGCCCCAGCGCTCGCCATTGAGTTAATCGCCCTGGCACTCGTCGGGTTCGCCAGTGTTTCGTTCCTGTCAATGGCCAACTCAACATTGCAGTTAGGGACCGACGCGCAGATGCGGGGACGCGTCATGGCCCTGTGGGCAGTGGCCTTCATGGGATCGACACCTATCGGTGGCCCGCTTATCGGGTGGATCACGAGCGCCGCCGGCGCTCGGGTCGGGCTTGGCGTGGGGGCGGCGTCATGTTTCGTGGCCGCCGTGATTGGTTGGTTGGCCATACGTCACCACCGACATCGCGGGGTGGCACTCGACTGAAGCGGCCGGCTTCGGTACGGAGCAGTTCTAGTGAGTGTGTGATTGACTCACGTCACCACGACACTCGCGAGGGCCGAGGTCCTCCAATCCTTGGGGAGGTTGGTGCATTGCATCTCCCCCAATGGTCTTCTACGATTTTCGCACTCACCATGAACTGCGGCCGCTGCGGGGGGCGAACTCATGGGCGGAGTTATGCACCAAACCTTCTACAAGTCGGGTAGGCCGAAGTCGAGGCTCGGAATTTCGGTGCCGCCATCGATCTCGAGCACCTTGCCGGTGAGGAATGCTCCGGCCGGTGAGGCGAGATACACGACGCCGGCGGCGATCTCCTCGGGGTCGGCGATTCGGTGGAGGGGCGTGAGGTCTTCCATCATCTTCTTGAGCTCGGGCGTGGACGTCACGATCTCGAGTGCCGAGGTCGCGGTCGAACCCGCGGCGATGGCGTTCACGCGAATTCGTGGTGCCAAGTCCTTCGAAATGAGGCGGGTGTAGTGCGCGAGGGCGGCCTTGGTCGTACCGTAGGCGGCGTAACCGCGGCCGGCGATGCGTCCCATCACCGAGGAGATGTTGATGATGGCACCCCCGTCGTCTTCCAATAGCAGCGGCACCGCAGCGAGATTGAGCGCGTGGGCCGTCGTGACGTTGAAGTGGAAGGCCTCCTCGAGGTACTCGGGCGTGGTGTCGAGGAACGGGAGAGGAATGGCGCCCCCGACGTTGTTCACGACGACGTCGAGTCGACCGAACTCGCGTCGTGCCGTCGTCACGAGCGAGCGGACAACGTCGAGGTCAGCGAGGTCGCCGACCACGCTGATTGCGCGACGACCCGCAGCCGCGACGCGCTCGGTGACCATGTCGAGGTCACTCTGCGTCCGTGCGGCGATGACGACGTCCGCGCCGCACTCGGCGAGCGCCACGGCGCTCGCGGCACCGATGCCCCGGCCGGCGCCGGTGATGATGGCGACCTTGCCATCGAGACGAAATAGATCGAGAATCATGAGTGTCTCCTAGACGACGTTGCTACGCCTACGATATTCGCCGCACCGAGCGCGTCGCTGATTCAGGGCCGCTCACCGGAACTCGTCGAAGCAGGCGCGAGACACCGGTCAGCCCCCCAACCCGGCAGCGCTGCCTTGCAGGCAAAGGGCGTGCGACAACCTGATTGCCAAGTACGGTGAAGGACGATGCCACTGGTGCGAACACTCCTGACCAGTGTCGAGGTCGGGACCCACCGCTCAATCCAGCAGTTCCGAGTCGCTGGCGACAAGGGAGGCGGCGACCCGATTTCCAGGCTCACGCCAGTGAGTTTGGAATTCCATGTCCGAGAACGGAATGCACCGGGCACAACTCGCCCGTAGATTACGCGGTGTGGATGATCTCAGCGCGACAAGATGGCGGGCGGTTGAAGAGCGTGACGTGACAATGGTTGGCGTGTTTGTCTACGCCGTGTCCTCGACTGGCGTGTACTGCAAGCCGGGGTGCGGCTCTCGTAGACCGTTACGTCGCAATGTCGAGTTCTTCGCGACACCGGGGGACGCTGTCAGCTCCGGTTACCGGGCTTGTCGAAAATGCCGACCGGATCAGAATGACGTACTCAGTCCCTCTCTAGCGTCGGTTGTTTCGTTATGCCGCTGGCTGGAAGAAGTCGTTGACGATCGTGATGTGGCGGCATTCGCCGCGGAGTTGGGCTATAGCGAACGCCACCTACGCCGACGATTCTCCGAGGTGGTGGGCGTGCCGATCAGTGGCTATCTGCGAGCGCTACAGGCGGAGCGCGCCCGCAAGGCACTTCACGCCAGAGCGCCGGTCACCACGGCAATCTACGAAGCGGGGTACGGGTCGAACCGGGCCTTTTACGAGCATGGCGCCCCGCGTCTGGGCATGACGCCGGGCACGTATCGCGCGGGCGGGCGAGGGGAACGGATCGCTTTCACCTCGCTTTCCACGCCAATTGGTGTGGTCGTCGCTGCGAGCACGGTTCGAGGCGTTTGTGCGGTCCACATCGGTCCCGACGAGGCTTCGCTCGAAGCAAGTCTCGTGACTGAATTTCCCCACGCAACCTTAGAGCGCGATGATGAAGGGCTCGCTTGGCTGATCGGCGTGCTCGCCGGCGCAGTGCGCGGAGAGACGAACGCAGCGGTCCTTCCACTCGACCTGGAAGGCACCGCATTTCAGATGCGGGTGTGGGAGGCATTACGTGCCATCCCGGCCGGTCACACTCTCTCGTACTCTGAGGTTGCGGTCAAGATCGGCGCACCGGGTGCGGTACGGGCGGTGGGCTCGGCGTGTGGCGCGAACCCCGCGGCGCTGGTGGTGCCATGTCACCGCGTCGTCAGACTCGATGGTTCACTAGGCGGATACCGATGGGGAATTGCGGTGAAGCAGGCGCTGCTCGACGCCGAAGCCGGGGGTCGCGGCACGTGACAAGAGCCGCGACAGCGCAGGTCACGACCGGTGACCACCGAGCAGTCGTGCCGTGGCAAGTGTGGTTCGTGGTTCTCGGTGCGATATGGGGCTGTTCGTTTTGGTGGATCAAACTCGGTTTGCGGGCGATGTCACCCGTGGACGTGGCATTCGCTCGTCTCGTTGCCGGTTCGGGCACACTCCTCGTCATTGCCGCTCTGACTCACACGCGCCTACCACGAACGTTACGGACGTGGGGACACCTGTTCGTGCTTTCGCTGCTGCTCAACAGCGTGCCCTTCACGTTGTTCTCCTACGGTGAGACCCACATATCGGCGGTACTGGCGGGGCTCATCAACGCCTTCACCCCGCTCGCCACGGTAATCGTCGCCCTTTTTGTTTTGCGTCAAGAGCAACCCAACTCGAAGATCCTCGGCGGACTGGCGATTGGCTTGGCCGGAGTAGTCGTCGTCATCGGGGCTTGGAACGGTTTCGGGCGAGGCCAACTTCTCGGCATCGGTGCCTGCCTCGTTGCCGTCGTCTGTTACGGCTTTGGCTTCTCCTACGCTCGCCGCCACCTCAGCCAACTTCCGGACAAGCCGGTCGCCCTGGCGACGGGCCAGGTTCTCTGCGGGACCGTTCAACTGCTGCCCTTCGCCTTCGCCTTCGGCCACGTCGCGGCCCATCGCCAGGTGTCGTCACTGCTGGCCCTCGCCGCCCTCGGGATTCTGGGAACTGGTGTGGCGTACATTCTGAACTTCCATATAGTGCGCCACGCCCCCGCCACCATCGCCAGCAGCGTCACCTACCTCACACCAGTCTTTGCGGTCATCGTCGGCGTGGCGTTTCTCAACGAATCGTTGAGTTGGAACGAACCGGTCGGCGCGCTGCTCATTCTCGTCGGCGCCGCGGTCGCGCAGGATCGTCTCCATCGACGGACACGATTGACGCCTGTCAATGACGCGCAGGAATCCACTGCAGATCAATGGGACCTTGGAAGTTGAAGTGTCACGGCTCGTGAATTGAGTTGCCCAACTGGTTGTCGACAGGGCATCCGCTGAGACGTTCTGGTGATTGTCACGCCCCACGATGAACGCCGTAAATCTCTCGTGCCACCGCAACGACTCGTTGTCAGGAGTTCGGTCCAGCGCCGGTCCACGAGCGACCGAAGCGGCCCGGGTAGCGAAGACGCGCGCGTGAATCGCCCGAGGCTGTGATCCCTCGGGGTAGCGTGCGAGCACGTGGAGAAGATTCGAAATTTCTGGGGGTGGGGGTTTGAGGGTGCGGGCCTCACCCCCGTTGAGCAACGCGCACTCGCGAAGCGGGTTCAGCCGTTCATTGCGATCGCGCCCGAGGCGATCGTTCCACCGACGTCCGACGAGCTACACCTGCCCACTTCGCGTATCAAGCCGCCCGATTCACTCGCGCCGTGGTGCCAGTTCGACGCTGTTTCTCGCGCGGGCCACACCTACGGCAAGTCGTTCCGAGACATAGTCCGAGCACTCGAGCGCCGCTGGGAGCTGCCTCCGGATGTCGTCGTATCGCCACCCGATGAAGACGGGGTCGTCGCAGTTCTCGAATGGGCGTCCCAGATCGATGCCGTGGTGATTCCCTACGGTGGGGGCTCCTCGGTCGTGGGAGGAGTCGAAGCCCCCGCCAACGACGACCGACCCGTCATCAGCTGCGACCTCGGGCGACTGGATCGGGTTCTCGAGATCGACACCGTGTCGCGGGCCGCGCTCGTCCAAGCGGGAGTATTCGGACCCTCCCTCGAAGCGCAACTACGACCGCACGAACTCACGCTGCGCCACTACCCGCAGAGCTTTGAGGTCTCGTCACTCGGCGGCTGGATCGCGACGCGCTCGGGCGGCCACTACGCGACGCTGCACACCCATATCGACGACTTCGTCGAGTCGGTCCGGGCCGTAACCCCCGCGGGGTTCTGGGAGTCTCGTCGGTTGCCGGGCTCTGGCGCCGGCCCCTCGCCCGACCGGCTGCTGCTTGGTTCAGAAGGAATTCTCGGCGTGATCACGGCGGCGTGGATGCGCCTGCAGGATCGCCCACGGTTCCGGGCTTCGGCCGTCGCCAAATTCGCCACCTTCGAAGCGGGCGCTCAATCGGCACGAGCCTTGGCCCAGTCGGGACTGTGGCCGTCGAACTGTCGGCTCCTTGACGCCACCGAATCGATGATGACCGGAGCCGGTTCCGGTGACGCTCACCTTCTACTGATTGGTTTCGAGTCCGCCGACCACCCGGTGGGCGAGGCCTTGACGAGGGCGGCGGAACTGGCACGCGATCATGGCGGGGTCGTTGAGATTCGTGGCGACAACGAGAGCGCGAGCCGAGAAGGACAATTCGACGCCGCGGACCAGTGGCGGGGGGCCTTCCTGCGTGCGCCCTACATCCGCGACAGTCTTGTCTGCCTCGGACTCATCAGCGAGACGTTCGAGACCGCAATCACCTGGGATCGATTCGATGCCTTCATCAACAACGTCAGGGCTTCGACCGAAGAAGCCCTGCGAGCCGTAGGTGCGTGGCCAGCACTCGTCACCTGCCGATTAACGCACGTCTACCCCGACGGCGCGGCACCGTACTTCACCGTCCTCGCTCCCGGGCGAAGCTCGGGGCGACTGGCGCAGTGGCAGGAAGTAAAGAGCGCCGTCATGGACGCCATCGCCGCCGGCGGCGGCACGGTGACGCATCATCATTCCGTCGGACGCGACCACCGACCTGGTTACGATCTTGAGCGTCCCGAACTCTTCGCGGCCCAGCTACGAGCAGCGAAGAAAGTGGTGGATCCTCGCGCAATGCTCAATCCGGGCGTGCTCATCGATCCCTGAGTACGCCACCGTGGATCACGCCGGCTTTTGTCACGAGCCGAGTCCTCACACGCCGAGCGCAACATGCGCTCGGCGAGTTAGCCCCGCACTGCGTCGATAATCCGCGCTCTCGTCTCCGCACGGGGCCATCCACCGAGGATCATTGTCGTCAGACAAGTCGAGCGCCAGCTGCGCTCGATCTCCTCGACGATCTTGTCGGCGGGGCCGACGAGGGCGACGTCCTCGACCATCGCGGTCGGCACCAGGGCGAGTGCGCCGGCGCGGTCGCCCGCGAGGTACGCGTCCTGGATGGCCTCACACTCCTCGCCCCAGCCCATCCGCACGAAGACGTCGTGGTGGAAATTCGCTCCCTTCGCACCCATCCCCCCGATGTAGAGCGCGAGGACCGGCTTCAAGAAGGAGGCCGCGACCTCGACGTCGTCGTGCTCCACCAACCAGACGGTGCAGGCAACCTCAAAGTCGTCGCTCGTCGCGTGCGCGGCGTCACGAGAGAACCCTTCGGACAGGGCTTCGCGATAGAAGCCGTCTGACTTAGGAGAGAACCACAGCGGCAACCATCCGTCGCCAATCTCGGCGGCGAGCGCTACGTTCTTCGGTCCTTCGGCTGCGAGCAGAATCGGAATAGAGGGTCGATACGGGTGGATCGTCGACTTCAGCGCCTTGCCCAAGTGATCCCCGCCGTCGAACGGCAGCTGATAATGACGTCCCTCGAAGGAGACCGGCGCGGCGCGCGACATTGTCTGGCGCATGATCTCCACATATTCACGCGTTCGTTCGAGCGGTCGTGGGTAGGGCTGACCGTACCACCCTTCGACGACCTGAGGTCCCGAAGCACCGATACCCAGTAGCACCCGACCGCCGGAGAGATGATCCAGCGTCATCGCAGCCATCGCCAACGCGGTAGGAGTTCGCGCGGCCATCTGGCATATGGATGTTCCAAGTTTGATCGTGGTGGTGCTCGCTCCCCACCACGCGAGCGGAGTCAGCGCGTCAGAGCCGTACGCCTCCGCGGTCCAAAAACTATCCAAACCCAGCGCCTCGGCCTCGTGAAGTTGCTGCGCAACCCCAGCTGGTGGCCCAGAACCCCAGTACCCCGCTCCCAAACCGACCTTCATGATCCCTCCGTCATTAACTCACTCGCATACTCGCACGGTTTTGCCGTCGTGGTGAGTAGATGAGTCACGTTAATCACCGACGACGCAGAGCACGTGGACTCACCGACCTCGTTGACAAAGCGTCCTTCTGAGTGCCTTGCCGGCGCATCCACTCGGCACCGGAGTTTCAACCACCGCCGGGTGCCACTCGTGGTCCTCACCGGCCGGGGGCCTCCAACGCCGATCTGAGACCAACTGGCAGCGCAGCGACCACTAGATCGTAGGAATCCGTGATCAAGCCTTCGATCAGGTCCGTAGGCAACGTTGGAGAGAGAACAAGGGTGATCCAATGCCGCTTGTTCATGTGATAGCCAGGGGTGACTTCGTCGAACTGCTGGACGAGGAACGAGCCGTAGTCAGGGTCGCACTTGAGGGTGGCGCGGCCGGGCGCGTCGTCCAGGCTCACCACCGCGAACATTCTGCCGACAACTTTAAAAACTGAGGTGGTCAATCCGAACGGGTGCGCGAGCTCGACTGTAGGCAACTGCGAGCAGGTCGCGAGCGCCCACACTCGCCCAGCGAAGGAGTCGTCCAGCCCTTCGAACGACGGCACCCGCGAAATTCCCACTATTTGGCGCCAGCGATGAACGCACGCTGGTCGAGCAGGCAGAGCCACGGGCCATCGGACTGGCGACGAATGACTGGCGCCCGAGCGCCAGCCCCGCCGTTGGCACGCTCCTCAGACAAACGGGTGAGGGCTTCGCGCTCCAGGGCCTTGTCCTTTGTCGACAACGTCAACCTTCCGTAAAAAACTGATCCTAGACACTTCCCGTTTGACGTACCCAAAGACGCCAGCTGCTTGGCTTGAGTTGTTTCATCACTGCGATTCGGACCTTGTTGTCGCTCTGCGTTGAGGCGGAGCCCGCGAGGCCTTACGAACCACCGCGCTTCGTCGCGAGACCCCGACAGATCGGCCTGGGGCCCGCGTTCACGTTGCCGTAGCGGTGGCGCGTCATGGCCACGCTCTGCTCGAGAAACCACCTCGGGCCCTCGACGGCGCCCGACTGGCTAATCGCTCGACGATCAGTTGAAATCCCGTGGTCGAGCAGGGCTACAACCGGAGCCGCCTCGCGGCTGAGCCACCGCACCTTGCCGAACGTCGCGCTGCGCGCGACCAACTCATCCACGCTCTCCCTGACGACGTGCATCTCGCCCTCAACTCCGTCCTTCGCGCTGAACGAAATGTGCGCCCCGGTCATCGCCGCCAGAACTTCAACAAACGTGGCTTGTTCCGAATCGAACGACTCGTCGATGCGCACGACGATCGGCGCCAAGGTGTAGCGATAGCGCTGCGTGTTCGATTCAACACTGAGACCGGCCTCGTCGCGCGCCACGGATCCAAAGTCTCGCCACCACGACGCGAGTTCGCCCGCGGCGCCACTGGCCTCGTGAAGCGCCGGCCAGCGCCTCAGGCAGTTGATGTAGTTCGGTCCTCCGGCCTTCGCCGTCGGACCGACACTGCTGCGCTTCCAGCCGCCGAACGGCTGGCGGTTCACGACCGCACCCGTGACGCCCCGATTCACGTAGAGGTTTCCGGCCTCCACGTGGTCAATCCAGTACTCGCACTCCGCTTCGTCCAGCGATTGCAGGCCCGCGGTGAGTCCGAAGGGTACTTGGTTCTGCCAGGTCAGTGCGGTCGCAAAGTCCGGCGCGGGCATCACCGCCAAGACGGGTCCGAACCACTCATTGACGTGACTCCATGATCCTGGTCGTACGCCGATCTTCACCCCGGGGCGCCACTGAAGCTCCGCCTCGTCGATCGGTTCGGGCTTCACGAGCCACGTCTCACCCGGATCCAGTTGGTGGAGCGCCCGATGGAGCGCCGCTTCACCCTGGCGAATGATCGGGCCGACCACCGTCGCCGTGTCGTAGCCTCGGCCGACTCGAAGGCTGCGCACCGAATCCGACAGTTGGCGCAGAAAGAGGGGGTTGTCGTAGACCGACCGGTCCACGATCGCGAGGCTGGCGGCGCTACACTTTTGGCCGGCGTGACCAAAAGCCGAATGTACGAGATCCTTCACCGCGAGGTCGATGTCAGCGTAGGACGAGATGAGTATCGCGTTCTTGCCGCTGGTTTCGGCCAAGAGATTGATATCGGGCCTCCACGACGAGAAGAGCGATGCGGTCTCGAACGAGCCCGTCAGGATCACTCCGTCAACGCCCTCGTGGGTCACCAGGCGGCGCCCGCAGTCGTCGTCGCGCGTGGGCACGAACTGGAGAACGTCGCGGGGAACTCCGCCTTGCCACAGTTGCTGGACTATCTCCCACGCCACGGCGACGGTTTCGGGGGCTGGCTTCAAGATGACGGTGTTGCCGGCGGCGAGCGCGGCGCACACTCCGCCGGTGGGAATGGCGTAGGGAAAGTTCCAAGGAGGCACCACCAGTACCACCCCGAGCGGCTCCGAGTCTCCGAAGTCCCGTGCTTGGAGGGCGTAGAAGCGGGCGAAGTCGATCGCCTCGCTGACCTCAGGGTCGGCCTCGCTCACGGTCTTACCCGCATCGCGGGCCATGATCGCAATGGTGGTGGCGCGCTGGTGCTCCATGATATTCGCCGCTCGAAGAAGCATCGCGCGACGCTCGTCACAGCCGCGCGACGCCCAGTGCGTCGCGACCGCTCGCGAGCTGGCGACGGCCTTGTCGATCTGGGCGTCGGTGGCGACGAAGTAGCGATACCAGATCGCGCCGTTATTACTGGGGTCGCCGCCCTCTTCGAACTCGCACGTCGTCACTTCTTCACGATCAATGACGATTGGAATCTGTCGCGTTCCCGGACGTTGCACGTCTCGAAGAGCGTCGATGACGTCGGTCTGATAGGTGGGATTGGTCGGGTCCCCGTCGGCCGCATTTTCAAACCGCTCAGCGGTGCTGGGCCGAGGCGTCGCGTGACGTCGCGTCGTGGTGACGACGTTATGACGCTGGGCGAGCGCGTCGAGAAAGCGTCGCTGCTGCTCGGCGAAGACCTTCTCATCCTTGGCAATGTAGAAGGCAGCCTTCAGATAGTTCTCATCCGAAGTGTTCTCGTCCAGTCGACGCACGAGGTAGGCGACCGCCGCGGAAAAGTCGTCGTGGCGGGTCACCGGCGCATAGAGAAGCACCGTCAGGCCGCTCCTCACGAGTGTGAGCGCTTCGGCGTTGGCCATTCCCTCGAGCATCTCAATGTCGAGTTGGTCGATCACCCCGCGTTCACGCGCAACAGCCAAGGCCCAGGTGACATGAAAGAGATTGTGGCTCGCCACCCCCACGCGGACCGCCTGGGCGTGCTCGGCACGCAAGCTGATGTCCACGAGACGGGCGTAACTTGCATCAACGTCGGCCTTCGTTCCATAGGGTGCCGGTACCCAGCCGTGCAGCTCCGCTTCGGCGTGCTCCATGGCAAGATTCGCCCCCTTCACGAGTCGAACCTTGATGCGCCCACCACTTCGCTCGAAACGATCCTGCGCCCAGGTGATCAGCTCATCCAGGGCCGAGTGCGAATCGGGCAAATACGCTTGAAGCACGATGCCCGCGGAGAGGGCCTCAAACTCGGGCTCGGCTAGGACGGCCCGGAACGCGTCAACGGTAAGACGCAGGTCGCGGTACTCCTCCATGTCCAAGTTGACGAACACTCCATTTCGTTGCCCCTCTCGGTAAAGGGTCCGAAGTTCCTCACTGACCCGGGTCAACGATCCCTCGTGGTCGATCGCCACCAGTTGGCTCACCACGGACGAAAGCTTCACGGACACGTAGTTCACCTCATCGCGGCGCATCATTTCGAGCACGCGTTCCAGTCGATCATTCGCCTCGCGCTCGCCCAGCACCGCTTCACCGAGGACGTTGACGTTGAGACGGATCCCATCGCGTCGGCGAGCGCGAAAGTGGTGACGGAATGACGGGTTCTCCGACGCGAGGATCAGGTCTCGTGAAAGGCTACGGACTCTCGCGTGCACGACCCTTACCGCGAACGCCGGCGTCCAGCGTGAGAGCAGCGCAATGGCACGAAGCCCGATCGCGTTGAGCACTCCGAAGCCGGCCAACGAAGCGCGACTGGCCAAAGCGCGCAGCACGCCCGCCGCGCTTCGAATCGCCGTGACCCGCATGACCTCATCGGTCAGGGAGATGGTGATGTCGATCGCGCGCCGGTCACGAAAGAGCCGCGCGAATCGACGTCGATTCGCCTTCTCACGTCGTGTCCGCAGTTTCTCGGCGTCTTGAATGAGTTGATGAGCATCGAGGCACGACTGGGAAGCCAACGAATCGAGCGAACGGTCGGTGCTGCTACTCATTGAAGATGGTCTTCCGTACGCACGACTGACATTCGTCGACGGCGTGGGGGTCGATGCACCTCACCGTAGCCGTCACCAGCGAGTGCTTCACTTGTGCACCACCTGGGCACGTGAAGTGGTGGCAATCCAACTACTCATACTCACGAGTTTGCACTTCAACCCCGGGGCGCCAAGAGGCGATCGAAGTGGACCGACGCACGCCGCTCCAACGCCGAGTCGCTCTTGGTGGTCTTCGCCTTCCCGACGGAGTCCGTCGGCGTACTTCCCACGTCCAAAGAATGGGCGGCCATCCCTGGCAGCACCACGCCCTTTGTAGGAGCGGGCTCGACTTAGATTTTGAGTCCCACCAACGTTGATTTAGTAATTGCAGAATTTCTAAAGTCATTGATAGTCTTAGGGGGTGCCCAGCATTCGAAACGACCAACCTCTCTACGTCGCCAAGGCCGAACTGTTTCGCTCCCTAGGGAGTCCGGTGCGAATCAGAATTCTTGAATTACTGGTCGTCGGAGAGAAGACCGTCGCCAACTTGCTCTCAGCGACCGAAATTGAACCGTCCTCGCTCTCACAACACCTGAAAGTCCTGAGGAGCTCGGGCCTCGTTGAGTCCAGTCGTCAAGGCAACGCGGTGACCTACCGCGTGACGGACCCGGCCGTGGGTGAATTCCTGGTGGCCGCACGAGCAGTCTTGGCATCCACTCTGGGTCGTACCCTCATGACCCTTGAAGCGCTTGACGCGCCAGAACCATGAGGGGTTCGCGACGTTCGGGTAAGAACGGTCCCCTGCGCTCCCTGTTTTCCAGGCCCGTCACCGGACCATCTCCCGAGCCGCCCGAGCCGCCCGATGCGCTCAACAAGGCTCGACTTCACGGATCGCTGCAACTGCGACACATCGATGTTGGCTCGTGCAATGGCTGCGAACTCGAGATCGCGTCAGCCCTCGGTCCGAAGTACGACGCGCCCCAATTTGGGGTACGTCTCGTCGCTTCGCCGCGCCACGCCGACGGTCTGCTCGTGACGGGTGTCGTGACCCACAATATGATCGGCCCCCTACACCAAACGCTCGCGGCGCTGCCCCAGCCGAGTGTGATCGTGGCGTGTGGCGACTGTGCGGTCAACGGCGGGATCTTCAAGGACGCCTACGGAGTGGCCGGCACGCTCGACGAAGTGGTCTCGCCGGACGTTCTCATTCCGGGCTGCCCACCGCACCCCGCCGCAATTGTCCAAGCCTTGCGCAGTCTCACCGGACGCTGACGATGACCCTCTTGCTCGTGGGACTCGGCTTCTGCCTTCTGGGGGTCTTGACGAGCGCGCTACCGAGGACCTACCGGGTGCCCGTGACGGCCAGCTGCGCAGCGCTGGGTTGTGCGCTGGCTTTCTGCGCCGCGATGCGAGTGCTCGTGACCGGTGACACGGTGTCGTTTCACACCACCTTGATCCTCCCGCTGAACGGCTTCGCGATGACGCTCGATCCGCTAGGAGCGCTGTTCATCGTGGCGACCGCGCTGGTCGGATTCGCTTCGTGCGTGTACTGCATTGGCTACGTTCGAGGCGAACTGCAGTCACGAAGCGCGATGGGTCTGTTCGTGGCCTTCATCCTTTCATTGCTGGCCGTGCCCGCGGCCTCCAGCATTGCCACGCTGATGCTTTTTTGGGAGTTGATGGCCGTCAGCTCGATGTTGCTCATCGTGGTCGAACATCGTCATCGTCGAGAAGCCCGCGACGCTGCGCTGTGGTACGGCGTCATGACCCAGCTCGGGGCGGCGTCGATTCTCCTGGGACTCCTGTTGCTCACCCTTCGAGGCGGCGGCCAGACGTTCACTGAGATCAAGTCCCACGCGGACGCGCTCTCGCCGATAGTTCGCTCCTCCGCGTTCATGTTGGTGCTCTTGGGATTTGCCTCGAAGGCGGGGGCCGTGCCGCTTCACGTTTGGTTGCCCAAAGCGCATCCCGAGGCGCCGAGCCCGGTTTCGGCGATGATGTCCAGTTCGATGGTCGCGATGGGCGTATACGGCATCATCAGGGTCGGCGACGACCTGCTGCACGGGGGAACCGTATGGTGGTGGATCGCCGTCGTCGCGCTCGGCACGCTCTCGGCGCTCTACGGGGCGCTGCACGCCACGACGAGCACCGACATCAAACGACTGCTCGCCTACTCCACCATTGACATCCTCGGGCTCGTGCTCATCGGCGTCGGGGCCGCTGGCGCGCTTCGCGACACGGGCCATCCCGCGGTGGCCCAGCTGGCCCTGATGGCGGCGCTGCTGCTCGTCGTCGCCCACGCCGGCTTCAAGGGGGCGCTCTTCCTCGGCGCGGGCGCGGTCGAGCGCGCCACGGGCACGCGCGACCTCGATCAACTCGGCGGCCTGATCCACCGAATGCCCGTCACCACGACCATCTTCGCGCTGTCAGCCTGTTCGATCATGGCGGTGCCGACGTTGAGCGGCTTTTCCAGCGAGTGGCTCCTGCTCCAGGGGCTGCTGCACGGCTTCACCGACGCGAGTACGCCCACCCTCATTGCCCTGCTCGTCGGCATCGTCGCGCTCGCCCTCACGGGGGGTCTGACCGCGGTGGCCTTTGTCAAGGCCCTCGGTATCGGCTTCTTGGGTCAGGCCCGCACGCTCGGGGCCGTCAACGCCACCGAGGTCGCGCCCACGATGCAGATCGCGATGGCGCTGCTCGGCGCGGTGAGCATCGTCCTCGGCCTCGTACCGGGGCTCGTGGTACCACTCATCAATCGAGCCGCCCAGAGCGGACTCTCACGTTCGACGATGTCGCCGCTGGCTCGAGGCACGGGACTGGTACTCGCCCAGTTGCGCGGCGCCATCCAGCCGGCCTTTCTGTTCGTGGGCGCTGCGGCCGTGCTCGTAGCCGTATGGCTGATAAACCGGCGACTCGTTCATCGCTCGGCCCGCCGGGTCGACGCGTGGGGGTGTGGCCGCGACGTGCAGACCGCGCGCATGCAGTACACCGCCACTTCCTTCGGCGAGCCGCTCCAACGAGTCTTCGCCGACGTCCTTCGACCTCAGTCCGACGTTGAACTGACCCACGTCGCCGAGTCGCGCTACTACGAGCAGTCGCTCAAGTACCAGAACCAGGTCAGCGACGCGGTCGAGCAGTTCGGGTATCGCCCGGTGATCGATGCCGTCCTGCGCGGTGGGAAGGCCGCCCGACGAATTCAAAACGGAAGCATTCACCGATACCTCGCCTTCGGGTTCGTGGCGCTGCTCGTGGTGCTGGTGGTGCTGGCGTGACTAGTTCCTTCACCGCGACTCTCGCGTACTCGATGCCAGCATCCGCCCTTCAGATCGTCTTGGTGGCGCTCGGCGGGCCACTGCTCTTGGGCCTCATGGCAAAGATCAGGGCGAGGGCGGAAGGACGCGTCGGTGCGCCAATCAGCCAACCGCTCAAGGACATTCGAAAACTTCTCTCCAAGGAACGGCTCCACGCGCGCCACGCCAGCGTGGTGCTGCCCCTCGCACCAATCGTGATTCTCGCCGCCACCGCCGTCGCGATCGGGATCGCACCGCTGATCACGACCCATCCGGCCCTGGGCGCCAGCGCCGACATTCTGGTGATCGTCTACTTGCTGCTCACGGGATCCGTGGCCGGCGCGCTCGCCGGTCTTGACACGGGGACCGCGTTCGGCGGCATGGGTGCGAGCCGCGCGATGACCATCGGAGCCCTCGCCGAGCCTGCGCTGTTGGTGGCGGTGATCGCCCTTTCGATTCAGGCCGGCACCTCCAATCTCCCGGCCATTGTTTCGAGCACCCTCGCCCACCCCAACTGGGTCTCGGGGCCGTCGCGGCTTTTGGCGCTCGTAGCCCTGGTGATCGTGATCATCGCCGAAACCGGCAGGCTGCCGGTCGATAATCCCGCAACCCACCTCGAACTCACCATGATTCACGAGGCCATGATCCTGGAATACGCGGGGCCGGAGTTGGCGCTCGTGACCCTCGGTGGCGCGATGCGTCTCGGACTGCTCTTCTCGCTCGTCGCCAACCTCTTCTTCCCGTGGGGCATTGGTTCGAATGGATCACTCGTTGGCCTTCTCGTGGGCGTGCTCGCGCTCGCGCTCAAGACGTCGGTGATCGCAGTGGGCGTGTCGCTCATCGAGATCCACAGCGCCAAACTTCGTCTCTTTCGTCTACCCGAGCTGCTCGCCGGTGCCTTTGTGATGTCGGTGCTCGCAGTGATCACGGGACTGGTGACGCGATGAACGCCGCCACCTACACCGGCGCGCTGGAGCTGGCGGCGGGAGCCGTGCTCGTCTCTGCCGTGATGACCCTGTGGCGGCGTCAGGTGCGCACCATCGTCACCATGCTCAGCCTCCAGGGCATTTCATTGGCGGCCGTCGCGTTGATTCTCGCGGCGCACGAACACGACGGCGCGCTCGCCCTCACCGGTCTCCTGGTTCTCATCGTGAAGGGTGTCATCGTACCCGGTCTGTTGCGCCGGATCGCCCGTCTTGATCCGCGTTCGCGTGAAACGACGCCCCTCGTGAACGTGCCGGCTTCCCTGGTCTTTGCCGCGGTGCTCATTGTCTTGTCCTACGTCGTGAGCGCCCGGGTGACGTCGGTGGCGCCGTCGGTGGCGACTCGCATGGTGCCCATCGGTGTCGCGACCGTACTCGTCGGGTACTTCATGCTCGTGACGCGACGTCGGGCCGTCTCCAAGGTTGTCGGTCTCATCCTCGTCGACAACGGCATCGCGCTCGTCACCTTCCTTCTGACGTCCGGCGTGCCCCTGATTGTCGAACTGGGATCATCCCTCGACGTCTTGTTGGTCGTGGTGGTCTTGCAGTTCCTCGTCATCAACATGGGCGAGCAGCTTCGACGCTCCGAACTCGATCAGATGAAGGAGCTCCACGACTGATGCTCTGCGAAATCACCCTCGTCGTCCCGCTGCTGGTGGGTATGCTCGCCGCCGCGTGCCCGTGGCATCGCTGGATTGGTTGGACCATGGCGGGATCCTCCGCGACCGTACTGGCCCTCGGCGTGGCCCTGTGCCTGCGAACAGCGTCCAAGGCGCCGATCACGGCGCTGCACGGATTCCTTCGCGCCGACTCCCTCAGCTCCTTCATGGTCGTCGTCATCGGCGTGGTGTCGCTGCTCGCCACGCTCCAAACGCCGCGCACCATGCGCCAGGAGATGGAGGCGGGCATCACCACGCGTCGCTACGCCGGCCACTACGCCACGTTGATGCAAGCCTTCATCACCTGCATGCTGCTCGCCGTGCTGGCGGCGAACCTCGGCGTGCTGTGGGTCTCCATCGAGGCCACGACGATCGCCACGACGTTCCTCGTCAGCCACCGGCGCACCGATAGGTCGCTCGAGGCCTCCTGGAAGTACCTGATGCTGTGCTCGGTCGGCATCGCCCTCGCCTTCTTCGGCACCGTGCTCGTCTACTTCGCCGAGCTGCACGTCGGCGGAGGGCATCTCCAGAGCGCGTCACTCGACTGGACGTCGGTGATGGCCAGTGCCCATCACCTCAATCCCGACGTGATGCGTCTCGCGCTCGCCTTGCTGATCCTGGGCTACGGCACCAAGGTGGGGCTGGTGCCGATGCATAGCTGGCTTCCCGACGCGCACAGCCAAGCCCCCGCGCCCGTGTCGGCATTGATGTCGGGCGTGCTGCTGTCGGTCGCCTTCTACGCCCTCTTGCGCTTCAAGGCGATTGCCGACGCCGCGTTGGGTCCAGCCTTTCCACGCGAGCTCTTCATCGTCGTCGGCCTCGCCTCACTGGTACTCGCCGCGACGATGCTAATCGCCCAGCGCGACTACAAGCGCATGCTGGCCTATTCGAGCATTGAGCACATGGGACTGCTCGCGCTGGGCGCCGCCGCCGGAAGTCCCCTCGCCATCGCCGCGGTCCTTCTGCACATTCTCGGTCACGGTGTCACCAAGTCGGTGCTGTTCCTCTCGTCGGGCGAGATCCACCACGCCGCCGGAACCACCGAGATCGCGAAGGTCTCCGGACTCTTGTCACGACAGCCGGTGCTCGGCGGCGTCTTCGGCTTCGGCCTGCTCGCGCTCTTGGGATTCCCCCCCTTCAGCCTCTTCGTCAGCGAGTTCACCATGGCCCGGGCCGAGGTGGACTCCGGGCTCTGGTGGGTCGTCGCCCTGTCGCTCGTCTGTCTCGCGGTGATCTTCGGGGCCATAGCCATGCATGGTCGACAGATGCTCCTGGGCGACGCGGTGACGACCAACGGACCCACCGCGACCGTTCGATCGGTCGCGCTTCCGCTCATCACGGGTCTCGTGTTCTGTGCGGTAATCGGCATCTCGGCGTGGCCCCTCCAGTCACTGCTGCACGACGCGGCTCGCGTGGTGGTGCGATGACGGGCATCCGGTCCATCGATGAGATCGGGGTCGATGAACTTCACGGGCGCTCGACGACGCTTCTCGACGCCGGTCACCGTTTGGCGACGGTCGTGGCGCACGACGACGGCGATTTCCTACGCGTCGTGTACGTCTTCACCATGGGACCGCCGGACGTGCGACACGAACTCGTGGTCCGACTCAACGCCACGAGCCCGGTGGTGCCGTCGCTGAGCGATCTCTCCTTCGTCGCGAGCCGGTTCGAGCGAGAGCTCCACGACACCTTCGGCATCGTCCCTGCCGGCCACCCGTTCGTGCGCCCGCTCGTGCGCCACCAGCACTGGCCCGAGCGCTGGTATCCCCTTCGCCGCGACGCCGGTCCCATGCCGGCGATGCGCGACGACAGCGCTCCCTATCCGTTCATTGAGGTCCAGGGCGCCGGCGTGTACGAAATTCCGGTCGGCCCGGTGCACGCCGGGCTCATCGAGCCGGGGCACTTCCGCTTCTCCGTGGTGGGCGAGACCATATTGAAAATGACCGCCCGGCTGTGGTACGTGCACCGGGGCATCGAGCGGATGCTCCAAGGCGCCGACGTCGCGAGCGGACTTCAGATCGCCGAGCGGATCTCGGGTGACACCGCCGTCGGCCACTCGCTGGCCTACTGCATGGCCGTGGAGGAAGCCCGCGGGCTCGTCGTGTCCGACGATGCGTTGGTGCTACGCGCAGTGCTGTTGGAGATGGAACGGCTGTACAACCACGTGGCCGATGTTGGCGCGCTGTGCAATGACGTCAGCTTCGGCGTCGCCGACGCCCGCGCGTCGGTCATTCGCGAGCAGTTGCTGCGCCTCAACGAATCCGTGACGGGTCATCGGTTCTTGCGCGGTGCGATCAGCGTGGGTGCGACCAGCGTGAAGAGGCTCCCCAGTCGATCGGAACTTCTCGACGTCGCCGAGCAGTTCGAGGCACTGGTGCGACTCGCAACCTCCAACAGCGTGGTCGTGGACCGCTTCGAGGGAACGGCCGTGCTTTCGGCGAAAGACGCCCTCGCGATCGGCACGCTCGGTGTCGTGGCCCGGGCATCGGGGCTCGCGATCGACGCGCGCGCGCAGCACCCTTTTCTGGCGTCACCCTCCCCCTTCGAGCCGGTGATTCATCAGGCGGGTGACGTGATGGCCCGATTCGACCAACGCGTCGGTGAAGTTCGCGCCTCGCTGCAGCTCGTCGAACATTTCTGCACGATGGCGACGCCGCTGGCTGGCAGCAGTGAGGTGGTGACGCCCGCCCTAGGCTCGGGGCTCGGCTTGGTCGAGGGATGGCGCGGCACCATTGTCCATCGCGTGGAACTTGACCGCGACGGAATGATTTCGCGTGGTCGAGTCGTCGATCCGTCCTTTCATAACTGGCCCGCCCTTTCCATTGCATTGGCCGACACGATCGTGCCGGATTTCCCGCTGGCCAACAAGAGCTTCAACCTTTCGTACGCCGGCAACGACCTGTGATCCACGGTTCGGTTCTTCCGGAGTGCACCCGGTAGCGATACTAGAAACAAGCCAACTCGTTCTTGAGTTCCCGCCAGGTCTGGCCAAGGGTGCCACGGAGAAGGCCCCTCGACACGCGGTTGCCCGCCGGCTCAGTGCCCCGAGAGAGCCGACGCTCGCGTGACGGATCCTCGCTGATCACTGATCGAGGATCAAGCCAGGACCTCAAACACAAGGGGCGGTGTTCTTGGATAGTCTGGCCTCGTGAAGCGCCTTGTGGCCGCTGCCGTGATAACTGTTGCCTACGCGTGGTGGGCCACCAGTGTCGCCCCCTTCACCGCGATTTGCTACGTGCTGATCGCCGTCCCGTCAGTCCTCGCGGTGGTGCTCTACGCCGCTGTGGGTGCCTTTTCACGTGACCGGACGGACATCGCGCGCTACTACCAGGCAAGGGCCGGCGACTCGTCGTTCTCGAGCATCACCCCGTGGTTGCTCGTGCTTTGCTGTGTCCTGGCTCTCGAGAGCGTCGGACTCGCTCTCGGCGGTCGGTCACCGGGCGTCCCCACGCTCAGCACGGCGGTCGATCATCTTCTCGTGGAGCACTGGGAACGCGGCATTCTCTTCGTGCTGTGGGTATGGGTGGGGGCCAGTCCGCTCTGGCGCCTCTGGCGACAACGACAGAAGAATCAACGCTGATATGTACGCGACGATCGGCTGGCTCGTACTCTTAGGGGCCAGCATCCTTATCGAGGCATACGGACGATTCCGGTCGGCGAGGACCTCGAGTCTGGCCCGATTGGGAGCGCTGCTCGCGACACGGATTCCGGGTCGAGTCGTCCTGCTGCTGATCTGGGTATTTGTCGGCGTGCATCTCTTCGCGCGCTACACCCTTTCCCATCACTCGTAGCGGGCTCGCAAAATCGGGCAAACCCGCGGGGTTTCGCACGCGACCTCGTCAAAAGGCGCCGCGCGAGCCAACGTGAGAGATCCCACGAGACGAGCTTGCGTCCAGGGCAGCCGGGCCGAGCGCTCGAAGAGACGACCCCGGCGAGGGCTTACCCGTTGATGAAAGGCCAACTGGCAAGGCGGCGCAGAAGGTTCATCTTCTTCAGCTGGTGGCTGCTCATTCGACTGATGATGTCGTCCAACGCCGCCACCGCCTCGGCAATATAGGGTCCCTTGTTCAACATGACGCACTCAGCGCGGCCCGCCATCGCCGCGTCCGAAATCTCCGCGCGCGAGGGCTGACCGGTTCTCGCCATCTGGTCGAGGACCTGCGTCGCCCAGATCACCGGGACATGGGCAGCGTCGCACAGCCACAGCATCTCCTCTTGCACCTCGGCGAGTCGTTCAAAGCCGCACTCGATAGCCAGATCACCGCGCGCCACCATGACCCCAACGCAGTTCGAGGCCATCGCCGCGAGCAGCATCTCCGGCAAGGCGGTGAAGCCCCGCACCGTCTCGATCTTGAGCACGATGCCGATGTCGCCACCCCCCAGCTCTTCGAGATGGTGGCGCAGGGACGAGACGTCGGACGAGCTCTGGGCGAACGAAAGTTCTACCAAGTCAGCGTGGTCCACCACGAAGCGCAGGATTCGCTCATCGTCGGGGCCGATTGCGGGAAGGTGAAGGCCGCTGTCGGGCACGTTGATACCCTTCTCCGCTCGAAGCTTCGAGCCCCCGGGTGCCGCCATGGTGATTCGAATGTCCGCGTCGCTCGAGCGCGTGGCAACGACAACTCCTCCGATTTTCCCGTCGTCGAAGAACACCCGGTCGCCACTGTTTAGCGCCTCGAACACTTCAGGCATCGTGCACCCAATCTTGCGTCGGCCCGGCGGCGGTGGTCCGTTGCTCGTCGAGCTGGCCGTGACCCTGGGTCCGTCCGCCGACACGGGCGTGAGGTCTGTCGTAAGCGTCAAGACGTCACCCACGTGCAGGACCACTGCCTGCTCCAGCGCCGGCAGCGAGCCAACCGCCGCTTCGCGCTTGTCCGTCGTGATCAGCCTGGTGCCCGTGCCAAGGTACGTGGTGTCGCTGGTCTCGATCCACGCGCCCGCTTCGACGATCGATGTCACCTCGAGTGTTCGCGGCGAGTCTCTGGTGTCGCTCAAGCGGATCTGGTCGCCGGTGCGTAACGTCGCGAGCCACTCGGCGGGGACCGGTATCGATGGTGGCTGTCCGCCGCGCGAACCTACGGTCGAACCCAACCTGTCCGCCGCGACCAACAGAGCTCGCGCCGGCGAGACCGAACGACCCAGGGCGTCGCGTTGCGGGCGCAGTCGAACGACCCTCGGACCCGGTTCGATCGGTCCGGTGCGCAACTTCGGCCCCGGCAGATCCATAAGGATGGGGCACGCGCGCTGGACCTCTCCCGCAGCCCGTCGGATGTTTTGCGCCATTCGCTCCCACTGTGCCGGCTCGTCGTGGGCACAGTTGATTCGTGCGCAGTCCATGCCCTTTTCCATGAGTTGCGTGACGAGCGCATAGTCGTCGGCGGCCTCGCTGGGCATGGTGACGAGGATCCGGGTAGACCGACCGGGACGGAGCGGCCCGAGAAGAGCCAGTGTGTTGGTCTCGAGGATGGATCGTCCTTCTCGAAAGCTCACGGCGGTCTCGGTGCGCGGCCGATCCCCACTGCCGGCGAGCACGTGCAGGTTGTCAATAACCCGTTCAAGGGTCGCGATGACGTGTTCTTCAGTGCGCCCGAGGGACGACAGACCCAACTCCGCCAGCGCGTCTTGAATGTCGCGCAGGTCGTACTGGCGCAACGTGAGGTAGTCGATCAGATTCGCCGCGCTCTGCCGGTGACCCGGACGAACGCGCTCGAAGATCGACGCCGACTCCACGTGGCGCTGGCGCATCTCGGCGTGAAGGGACTCCAACGTCCGGGTGAGTTCCGCCAGAGAAGGGCCAGGAGCAGGATGGTCGGCGCAATTATTGTCGAAAGGCATCTCCACGCTCCTGGCTCTCTCAGGCCCCCGCTCGTCGATCCCCTTGAGAATCTCTCTCTTGCGACGACGAGCGACTATGTAACCTTCGTTGAACTTGCGGCGATGTGCAAGGGCCTAATGTCACTCGCGTCTTCTCGAACGCGAACCCGCTTCGCAATGATGTCGGGGAGACCCGGCGGATGTTGGACCCGGGGTTCGAGGACGATGTCATCAGCCACGACCCCTTCGCCGCACGCCAACAACCGCTAAGCGAACTCCACCCAAGCGTGACGCGAGAGCAAGTTAGGTTAGGGATTATGTTTACGGGCGAGCCTCGTTGAATTACACCAGAATGGAAGCAACAGGAGGCATTCGTGCCGGTTGAAAAGTCGATTGATGGACGAAGGCGGACCGAGGTCTCCTACGACGACCTGTTCGACATCGCGATGAACCTCCGCTGGACCTGGAAGATCGAGGCGAGGCGCCTCTTCGCGAGTCTCGACCCTAACGCGAGCCCCGGAGCGCTCGAGTGGCCGCACCGACTCATGTTGGGCCTAGGTCGCGCCAGGGTCGAGGAACTCTTGAGCACCCGTCCGGAGATTGCCCAGCTGGCCCAGAAGGTGGTCGTTGACTTTCGGTTCTACGCAGCCAAGACCGCCAAGACCTGGTTCACGAATCAACACCGAGGCCAACGAGATCTCGTCGTCGCGTACTTCGCGGCCGAGTACGCGCTGACCGATTCGCTCCCGATCTTCGCCGGCGGTCTCGGAACGGTCGCCGCCGAGCATCTGAAAGCGGCCAGCTCGCTGGGCGTGCCACTGATCGGCGTAGGTCTCTTGTATCGGGGCACGTCGCATCAATGGCTCGATCGTGACGGCCACCAACACGAGGCGTGGGATATGACGTCGCCGTCCCAGATGCCAATAGAGCCGGTGCGAGACCCCCAAGGACGAGTGGTGCAGGTCACCGTGTCGCTACCGGGGCGTGATCTGCGGGTGGCCGTCCATCAGGCCCGGGTCGGCCGCAACCGGCTCTACCTGCTGGACGCCGCCGTCGCCTCGAACTCGGCCAGGGATCGGGCCCTGACCTCACGGCTCTACGACAGCGACGTGGATACCCGATTCGCCCAGGAACTCATCCTCGGCGTGGGCGGCGTGCGGGCGTTGGCCGCCGTGGGCGTCGAACCCGACGTGTTGCACCTCAACGAGGGCTACACCGCTTTTGCGGTGCTCGAACGCGTGCGCCGGGTGATGGCCCAGGAAGGGCTGAGTTTCGCCGAAGCCCGCATTGCGGTGCGCGCGGGTGTCGTCTTCACCACGCACACCCCGGTGGCGGCGGGACACGACTACTTCGAGCCAGCGGTGGCGCGACGCTTCCTCGCCCCCTACGCCGCCCAACTCGGCGTCGAGCTCGACTCGCTGGTCTCGCTCGGACGCTTCAGCCCCGAAAATCCCGATGACGCGTTCTGCCCGACGGTATTGGCGCTGCGCTCGGCCGGCCACCGCAACGGCGTGAGCCGCTTGCACGGCCGTGTGACCCGTGAGCAGTGGGCGGGACTGTGGCCCCGACTCCCGCTCGAGGAGGTCCCGATCGGCCACGTGACCAACGGCGTCCATCTGGAATCATGGACGTCGAGCAAGTCCAACGAACTCCTGACGTCGATGGTGGGGACGCAGTGGCGCACTACGCCGGGCGACCCCGTCATGTGGTCCAAGCTGCTCGACGTCGACGACGGCGCCCTCTGGCAAGTGAAGAATGACGCCCGCGCCGAGCTGGTTGACTTCACCCGCCGGCGCGCGCGCCAAGAGCAGGCCCGTCGACACGCGCCGATCGAGCGGGTGACGGCGGTCACGCTGTTGGACCCCGATCGGCTGACCATCGGCTTCGTGGGTCGCTTCGTCGCCTACAAACGTCCGACCCTGCTGCTGAGCGACCCCGAGCGCCTCGCTCGCCTCTTGAAGGATCCCGAGCATCCGGTCCAGATTGTCTTCGCGGGAAAGGCGCACCCCAGCGATGAGGGTGGCAAGCAGCTTCTCCAGAGCATGATCGAATTTGCGAGCCAGTTCGGGGTCGAGGACCGGGTCGTCTTCATCGTGGACTTCGACACCACGATGGATCGCGCACTGGCCCAGGGAGTGGACATCTGGCTCAACACCCCCCGACGCCCCTTGGAGGCGTGCGGGGTCGGAGGGATGAAGGCGGGGATGAACGGCGCACTGAACTTCAGCACCCTGGACGGCTGGTGGGACGAGGCCTGCCTCGACGCTGACTCGATGGCGCCGCCCATTGGTTTCTCGATCGGTACGGCGCGAACGTACGCCGATGATGACACCCAGGACGCCCTGGACGCCGACTCCCTCTACGACATCCTCGAGCACGAGATAGTGCCGCGGTTCTACGACCGCGATGACGCGGGGGTCCCGCGGGCGTGGATGGCGTCGGTGAAGCAGTCCATGTCCACCTTGGCGCCGACCTGGGACTCGCTGCGCATGACGCGCGAGTACACCGAGTCGTACTACCTGCCCGGACTGGCAAGGGTCCGACAGTTGCGCTCGGCGGGAGCGGTGTTGGCGCGCAACTTGACCCGCGAGGTCGAGCGGCTGATGAGCAACTGGCCGGATCTCACGGTGGCGATCACCCACCAAGATCCGGCGAGCGAGAAAGGCCGTCGGGTCGAGCTGGTGGTGGGACTCGGGAGGTTGGACCCGGCTGACCTGCTCGTGCAGTTGTGGCTCTCCTCGGAGGGCTCGTCGGCGCGTACCGTCGACGCGACCCTCGTCGAGCGCGCGCGCTCCGAGGCCCGTTACGTCGCCACCGTCGAGCCATCCGCCGACGGCAGGGCCGAGACCGTAGTCGCGCGGGTGCTTCCGTCACCTCGCCACACCGATAATGAGGCGATTCCCGGACTGATTACGTGGTCCCAATGAGTGGCGACCACGGCTCACCAATCGCCCCCGCGCTGGCCGAGCTGGCGCGCGAACGTGGCGTCGCCACCTCGTACGAAGACGGTCTCGGTGCCACGCGGTGGGCGAGCCCGGATTCGATCCTGGCGGTGCTCAACGCCTTCGGTGACATCGACCAGCTTTCGTCGCCGGGCGACGCCCGCTCGAGCCTGCTTGCGTGGCGCCATCGCCGCGTCGAGCGCATCGTGGAACCGGTGTACGTCGTCGACGAAGGAGTCGAGACGGTGGTCCCAATTCGACTGGGACGAAAAGCCGCCGGCCTGGAGTGCCGCGTGGAGTTCGAATTCGGCGGCGAAATCTCCTGGAACGTCCGCGCCGACTCGCTGGTGACGCTCGCCCGCACGCCGAGCAAGAGCGCCGAAGGAACGGTAGTCGGACTGGCGCTTCCGGCGATGCGCATCGGCTATCACAAGCTGCATCTGCTCGTGGGGCGACGCCTCGCCCGCTCGACGATCATCGTTCGTCCACTGCGGGGGGTTCACAGCCGGTTCTCACGCGAATGGCGGGCTTTCTCGGTGCAGGCACCCGTCTTCTCCCTGCACTCGCAGCGCAGCTGGGGCAGCGGCGACGTCGGTGATCTTGACGAATTCGCCCGGATGGTCGCGAATCAGCACGTGAGCGTCGTGTCGACGCTGCCGTTGCTGGCGACGTTCGGGCCGAGCGACTTCGAAGCCAGTCCTTACCGGCCGGTGAGCCGACGATTCTGGAGCGACCGATGGATCGCCCTTGACCGGGTCGACGATCTGGCGCGATCACCGTCGGCGCGCCATCTGATGAACGACACGTACTCACCCGCTCGACGCGCGGCGTGGGTCGTGAACGGCGTCGTTGACGGAGCCGCCGCCTTCGCCGCCAAGCGAAACGTCATCCAGGCGTGGGCCGCGACGCAGAGTGATTTCACCGTGCGCGACAGCAGCGCGCTGTACTCGTACGTCATGGAGAATCCTGACGTGAACGACTACGCCCGCTTCCGAGCGGCGGGTGAGAGGTTCGGCCTGGACTTTCACCGCTGGCCGTCGACCGCGCGAAGCGGGCTGCTGCGGTGGAACGACGTCGATCCCACCCTGGTGCGGTACCACCTGCTCGCCCAGTGGATCATCGACGGACAGATGACCGAGTTGGCGTCGAATCTCTCGCAGCGTGGACAGACCCTGGAACTTGACATCCCGGTCGGCGTCCATCCCTTTGGCTACGACGTCTGGAGGAATCCAGAGCAGTACGTCGGCTCGATGTCGATTGGAGCCCCGCCCGATGAACTCGGGCCCCAGGGCCAAGACTGGGGTTCGCCGCCACTGCACCCCGAACACTGTCGAGAGAACGGGCACGATCAATTCCGCGCCGCGCTGCGATTCCATATGCGCGTTGCCGGAGTCGTGCGCATTGACCACGTGATGGGCCTGCAACGACTCTTCTGGATTCCCGAGGGTGCCTCACCCGAGCAGGGCCTCTACGTTTCGATGCCGCTCGAGGAGCTACTGGCCGTCGTCGCCATCGAGGCCCAGCGTCTGGGTGTTGACGTGGTCGGCGAGGACCTCGGCACCGTCGAGGACGGTTTACGCGACGCCATGCTTCGCGAGGGGCTGCGGCGCACGTACGTCGCGCAGTATGCCATTCGCGTCGAGGAGGACGAGCTCGAGGAAGTGCCCGTCGGATCGGTGGCGTCATTCGCGACCCACGACACCGCGACCTTCGCGGGCTGGTGGAACAGCGTCGACATCGACGAACGCGTGCAGCTCGGGTTGCTCGACGCCCCCTCGGCCGAGAGGATGCGCCAGCGCCGCGCCGACGAGCGCCGCGCCCTCGCCCTCGCGCTGGGTCGCACCGATAGCGATGAGCCCAATGACGTGCTCGTTGCCGTGCACGAATACCTCGCCCGCAGCGACGCCGGACTGGTGATGGTTCAGCTCGACGATCTCCTGGGAGAGACCTCGGCGACAAATCTTCCGGGCACCTCGACGCACCGGGCGAACTGGAGCCGTCTGGCGCGACTGAGCCTGGAGGAGTTGGCCTCTTCCACGACCTTGGCCAGCGCGCTCGCACCACTGAGCGAGCAACGCGGCTACCCCTCAGCATCCAACGGACAGCAGGCTCTGGCGAGAGGAGAGCCGCTCGAGGTGACGCGGCTCACCTCGAGCGACCTGCATCTGTTGAGCGAGGGACGCCATTTTCGTCTCTACCAACACCTGGGATGCCACTCCATGGTCGTCGACGGCGTCGCGGGGTGCTACTTCGCAGTGTGGGCGCCCAACGCGGATCGAGTTTCGGTAGTTGGGGAGTTCAACCAGTGGGATGCCAACGGCCACCCGCTCGCTCCCAGGGAGAGTTCGGGAGTGTGGGAGGGATTCGTTCCAGGGGTCGGTGAGCTGACGACCTACAAGTACCGCCTGCATTCGCGACTCGGCGGCGAAGAGTTCGACAAGACTGATCCCTTCGGCAGGTTCTTCGAAGTCTCGCCGGCGACGGCGACGCGAGTGTGGAACTCGGCCTTCGCCTGGGGCGACGACCAGTGGATGGCGGCACGCTCGACGTACCGCGCCATCGAGCGACCGATGTCGACCTACGAGCTGCACCTCGGTTCTTGGCGCCGCGTGCCCGAAGAGGGGAATCGCTCGCTCACCTATCGCGAGCTCGCGCCACTCCTCGCGGCCTACGTCAACGAGATGGGCTTCACCCACGTGGAGCTGATGCCCGTGATGGAGCATCCGTTCTACGGCTCTTGGGGCTACCAAACAACTGGGTACTTCGCGCCCACGTCGCGCATGGGGACACCCGACGACTTCAAGTATCTGATCGACCAGCTCCACCAGGCCGGCATCGGAGTGATACTCGACTGGGTTCCCTCGCACTTTCCGGCCGACGCCTTCGCACTGGCCGAGTTCGACGGGTCCCACCTCTACGAGCACGCCGACGCGCGCCAGCGAGTCCACCCTGATTGGCTGAGTTGGACCTTCAACTACGGGCGCAACGAAGTGCGCAGCTTCCTGATCTCCAATGCCTGCTTCTGGCTTGACGAGTACCACGCGGACGGGTTGCGCCTCGACGCGGTCGCCTCCATGCTGTACCTCGACTACTCGCGCAAACCTGGCGAGTGGGTGCCCAACCGCCTCGGGGGCCGTGACGATCTTGAAGCCGTCGAGTTCATACGCCAATGCGCTACCGAGATAACGAGTCAGTTCCCCCAGGCGGTCGTGATCGCCGAGGAGTCAACGGCGTGGCCCTCCGTCACGCGTCCGGCCGCCGACGGAGGGCTAGGCTTCACCTTCAAGTGGGATCTGGGCTGGATGCACGACACGCTGGACTACCTGCAGCGCGATCCGATCTTCCGACGCCACCATCAGAACGAGTTGACGTTCCGGGCGCTCTACGCCTCGGATGAACACTACGTTCTGCCTCTCTCACACGACGAGGTCGTCCACGGCAAGGGCTCGCTGTTGGCGAAGATGGCTGGCGATGACTGGCAGAAACGTGCGAACCTGCGGCTGCTGTTCGGCTACCAGTACACGATTCCGGGCAAGAAGCTGCTCTTCATGGGTGCCGAGTTCGCGCAGCAGAGCGAATGGAACCACGAGGCCTCGCTCGATTGGCACCTGCTCGACTACGACGACCACCTCGGCGTCGCCCGATGGGTGCAGCGACTCAATGCCCTGTACGGCGAGAGCCCGGCGCTGCACCGCGACGATCGAGGCGGCGGGGAGTTCGAATGGATCAGCTGTGACGACGCGGAGCGCAGCGTGCTCGTCTGGTCGCGCGGCGTCGGGGACGACTCGATGTTGGTGCTGGCTAATTTCACCCCGATACCACGCGACAACTACGAGGTGGCGGCGACGGCGGCGACGTGGGTCGTGATGGCCAACAGTGACGACCTCGCTTACGGCGGCAGCGGCTACTCGTCGAGCGCGGAGTTTTCGACGCTCGAGGGAGACGATCCTTCACGCCACGTGCTGCGCGTCACGCTGCCTCCCCTGTCGCTGGTCGTACTGAAACGGAAGGTCTAGATGCCGATCGCGGGTTTCCATCTCCACTTCTACCAGCCACCCCGTGAGAACCCCTGGCTGGGCGTGGTCCCCAACGAATGGAGCGCGTGGCCCTACCACGACTGGAACGAGCGAATCACGGCGGAGTGCTACCGGGCAATGATCGCGGTCGCGTTGCCCCACAGCGACGACGGAGGGACCGAGCTGAACGAGCCCCTGGCCAAGAGCAGTTTCGACGTGGGCCCGACGCTGCACCACTGGATCGAGCGTTACGCCCCTGACGTTGATCAAGCCCTCGCGTATCAGGTGAGCCACGTCGCGGCTTCGCCGCGTTCGGTCGTCGTCGCGGCACCGTACGTTCACGCGATCCTTCCCCTCGCTCGAGCGACGGACCGCGAACGGCTCGTGGCGTGGGGAATCGCTGACTACCAGCGACGTTTCGGCGAGGGCCCGCTCGGAATGTGGCTACCCGAAACTGCGGTCGACCTCGACACGCTCGAAACGTTGGCGCGCCAAGGGATCCGCTACACGATCCTGATGCCGGGCCAAGCGGCTCGGATCCGCGAACCCGGAGGTGCCTGGCAACAGGTGGATGTTCATTCGTTGGACACCTCGCGGCCCTACCTGGTTCGTCTGAGTGAAGGCCGCACGATCACCGTCGTGTTCGGACACGGCGATCTCTCCCAGCGCGTGGCCTTCGGCGATTTGGTCGACAACGGTACGAAACTCGCCGACACGATGATGGAGTCATTGGACGTCGGTCGCGACGGCGCGGTGCTGCTCGTGACCGACGGCGAGACCTTTGGCCACCACCACCGCTTCGGCGACCTGGGTCTGGCCTGGGCGATGCGCCGCTTGCAACGCCACTACGGAGTGGACACGACGCTCGGCGAGTGGTTGGCCACGCAGGAACCGACGTTCGAAGTCGAACTCGCACCGGTCTCATCCTGGAGTTGCGCTCACGGCGTTGAACGATGGCGTAGCGACTGCGGGTGCGTCACCGGTTCGCAGCCGGGCTGGCGTCAGGACTGGCGTACGCCGTTGCGCGAAGCTCTCGACTGGCTTCGCGACACTCTAGGAAACGCCGTCGACGTCGAACTCGTCACCTTGGTCGAATCTCCCGACGAGACACTGTGCGACTACGGAACAGTGCTGACCGGGGCGCTCGGCCCCGCCGAGTTCGTGCGCGCCCATCAGGCCCGAGGCCTCGATGACGACGAGACGACCAAGGTTCTGGAACTGTGCGAGATCTATCGGAACTTGCAATTCAGCTTCACCAGCTGCGCCTGGTTCTTCGCCGATCCTGCGGAGATCGAAACGGCAATAGTCCTGCGCTACGCGGCCGTTGCCCTGGAGCTGGCTGTGCGGACTCTGGGTCTGGGGCTCGAAACTGAGTTCCTTACACGCCTGCAGGGCGTTCGCTCCAATCGACCTGGAGTCGACGGAAGAGAAATTTGGCGCCAGGCCCGTGAACACTACCGTTTCGACGAAGCCCTCATCGTCGCGGGGTTCGCCGCCGAGCATCTCGCCAACGAGCACGGCGCGCGACACGATCGAGGCTTCTGGCGCTTGGAGATGCAGCCGCCACTCGAGGACGACGAGGCGGGCACACTGCGCGTGACGCTCACCAACGCGCCAACTCTGCGCCGACAGACGTTCCTGACCCGTGCCCAGCGCAGCGGCGCACTGGGCGTGCGCGTGCAGGTGAAGGCCGACGGAGCCCAGGAGTGGTTCACGTTCGGTCTTGGTGAACTCGGCACGGACGCCGTCGCGCTGGTCGCCTCCTCGTGGCTGGTGGGTCCCGGGAGCGTGGACTTCGAAGGCGCACTCAACCTCTTGGTCGCCGAGATGCTCATGCGCCATTCGAGTACCGACGACGCAGTCGTGCTGGTCGCCCTCGCCGGCGCGCCACGATGCGTGACTCCCGCGGGGGAGACATCCATCCGCCGGGCGTTACTCGCGATAACTGGTCAGCCCCATGAGATCGTCGACGTCGAGCTGCTGGCGCCGCTGGCGCGGGCCGTCGGACTCGACGAACTAGTGGGCAGTTCACGACCACTCGCCGCGGGCGGGTAGATTCGGTGGGATGACTAAGCGCTTCGACGGTTCACTCGACATGCGACGCGCGATCGACCGCCTGGCCCGGCGGCTGCCCGAACCGCTCGAAGACCTCGCGTGGATCTCCTACAACTACCTCTGGTCCTGGACCCCCGGCGGGCGCGATCTCTTCACCAGCATTGACGCACACCGATTCATGCTGGCGGGACAGAATCCCGTGCGTTTCCTGTGGAATCAGGCCGAGCGCGATCTCTTGCGTGCCGCGACCGACGAGGACCTGCTCGAACGCCTCAGCGAGGTGGCCCAGAAGATGGACGCCGAACTGCAGCGCCCCGGTCAACGCGTACAGGCGGGTGGACCGGTGGCGTTCTTCTGTGCCGAGTTCGGCGTTCATTCGTCGCTGCCCGTCTACTCCGGGGGACTCGGAGTGCTCGCGGGCGACATCTTGAAGGAAGTATCGGACCAAGCCCTCGACGTGGTCGGGGTCGGGCTGCTGTACCGGCGCGGCTACCTCCATCAGCGCATGAACCTGTCCGGTTGGCAACACGAGTACTGGACTGAAATCAACACCGACCAGCTGCCCGCCGTGCGCGTCAGGGGCGCCGACGGAGCACCCCTGAGGGTGACGGTACCCGTATGGGACGGAGAACTGGCCGCCCACGTCTGGCTGGTCAATGTGGGGCGAACGCCTCTCTACTTGCTCGATGCCGAACTCGCGGAAAACAACCCGCTAGAGCGCTGGGTCAGCGCGCGTCTCTACGAGGGCTCGCGAGAAATACGATTAGCGCAGTACGCGCTGCTCGGCATCGGAGGAGTACGCGCACTCGACGCGATGGGGATCGCCCCGGGGCTTTTCCACCTCAACGAAGGTCACCCCGCGCTGGCCTCACTCGAGATCGCGTCGAAGACATCGAGCGAATTGTCCGGAGATCGGCTCGGGCTGGAGAAACTTCTGGAGATCGGCCGGGACCGATTCGCCTTCACCACGCACACCCCGGTACCAGCGGGCAACGAGACGTACGAAGCCGACCAATTCTTCTCGGTCCTCGGTCGAGCGATCGATCAAATGGGCCTTTCGCGCGAAGAGGTGAGCGCGGTGAGCCGAGTGGACCCCACTTCAACGTCCGAGCCGCTGGGGTTTTCACCGCTGGCCATCCGGTGCTCGCGCTCGACCAACGCCGTGAGCAAGCGCCATGAAGAGGTTGCGCGCGAAATGTGGCGTCCTCTCTTCCCGGGCGTGGACGTCGCTGACGTGCCTATCACCCACGTGACCAATGCCGTGCACCTGCCGACGTGGATGAGCCCGACGATGCGAGAACTACTCACCAAGTTCTTCGGGGCCGACTGGGAGCGACACGCCGACGACCCGGGTCTGTGGAGCCACGTCGACGAGATCCCCGATGTCGACCTCTGGCGAGCGCGCTGCGATATGCGTCTCGAGTTGGTGGAACTTATCCGTCGCGACATCGGGGTCGACCGGTTGGCGCGCGGCGAGGAGATCGCCTACGCCGAAGCGGCCTTCGACGCCTTTGATCCCACGCATCTCACCGTTGGCTTCGCACGACGACTGGCCACCTACAAACGACTCGACCTGCTGTTCTATGATCCCGAGCGCCTTCGCAGGATCATTGACGAGGATAAAGGCACTCAGTTCATCGTCGCCGGTAAAGCGCACCCCCTCGATGACGAGGCGAAGAACGTGGCGCGCAACATGTTCACCCTGAAGCGTGGCCTGGACGTTCCTAACCGCCTGGTCTTCCTCGAGGACTACGACCTGCGCGTCGCGCCGCGATTGGTCGCCGGATGCGACGTGTGGCTGAACCTGCCGAGGCCGCCCCTCGAGGCGAGTGGGACCAGCGGCATGAAGGCGGCGTTGAACGGGGGGCTTAATCTCAGCGTGCTGGACGGCTGGTGGGGCGAGGGCTACAACGGGCAGAACGGTTGGGCTATTGACGGGTCGGTGGATGATGACACCGAAGCTCAGGATGAACGGGATGCCCGAGCGCTCTATGACCTTCTGGAAAACGAAGTCAAGCCGCTGTTCTTCACTCGAGACGCCAACGGGATACCCATTGGCTGGCTGGCGCGCACGCGAGCGTCGCTGCGAAGTTTGGGTCCGAAGTTCTGCGCGAATCGCATGGTCGACGACTACGTCGAGCGCATCTACCGCTCTGGACACTGACTGACCCGCTCTCAAGGAAACTAAACAAGGACCGTTTCCTTGAGAAGGACGAGCCTGTTCAGTTCACGGTGGCCCAGTGCCGCTTCAACTCACCCGTTCCCTTCTCGAGCCGCCTTACACTTCGATAAGACCGAGGACGACGAGGCGACGAGATGAATCGCGGACTTCAAGTTGTACCTGTGCTGCTCGCGGGCTCTCTGTTGTTCGCGGCCTGCGCATCAGCTAAATCAGCGACGCCGACAACGAGCTCGGTGACTTCCACCACGACCGCTTCGTCGACCACCACGAGTGGCCGCACACAAGATCTTGTGGTCACTCCTTCGGTCCGCCAGGGTCTCCTTGACGCTGCCGCGGCGTATCATCAACTCCCCGCCTCGGACTACTTGGGCCTCGTCGCCGGCACGACGTACTACGCGTTCGATCCATCGACGAATGACTTCTTCGCCGCGGCGGGACTCGAGCCCAGTCCGAACTCATTGCCGGCCCAAATCGGCGCGCAAGACGACGGCGGCTACAACTTGTTCGTACGTGCGGCTCGGTCCAGCACCTGGACGGTCTACGACGACGGCTTGGGCGCTGCCCAAGATTCGACCTGCCCCGTCGACCTGCCCGAATCGGTGCTCTCGGCATGGAATTGGAGTGCTCAAAGTTGCTACCCGCCGGGGTGAAGCCGCGGGCCACTGGGTTACAACTGACTCTTTCGAGACCAACGAATCTGCGCTGGCTGAGTCGACGGCCCGCTAGTTCAAGAACGTCAAATTGATGGCTCGTCGCTCTAGCCACACGAACATCTCCAGGGCTATTCTTCAGTCGAGAGGTGGACCATGACCATTGCCTGCAAAGTGAACGGTGAGTACGCACAGAACCTGACCTGTCAACTCGACGCCGGTCAGTCGGTGTTCGCTGACGCATCAAAATTCCGATGGAAGACATCCAACGTGGCCATCGAGACCCGTCTCTCCGTGCCGGGCGGGAACGCGAACGCCGCCGAACGACCTCAGCAGAGCGGCGGAGGTTTCTTGAAGGCGGCGATCACCACCGCGACCGAGGTGGGCAAACGGGCCCTCGCTGGTCAGAGCCTCGCCTTCCAGTGGTTCACACCAGGTGGTGGCTCGGGGCTCGTCGCATTCGCTGGTGAACTCCCTGGCCAAATTCGCGTCATTGAACTCGATGGAACAGCCGGTTGGCGAGCCGAGAGCCGCGCCTTCATCTGCGCCGAGGCGAGCGTCACCTACGACATTAGTTTTTCCGGATTCAATCTCGGCCGCCGTTCGAAGCAGGGCTATATTTTCGAGAACTTCACCGGACGCGGCACGCTCGTCCTTGGTGGCGGCGGCACGCTCGTTGAGTTGAACCCGGCCGCCTACGGAGGAAAACTCCAGGTCCACGGCGGCGCAGTCGTTGCCTTCGCTGATTCGGTCGCCTTCAACGTTGAGCGCGTCGGCGCCTTCAACGCCCAGACCGCCATGACCGCAGTCTTCGGAGGCGACGGCCTCAATCTCATCACGCTCACCGGCGACGGACCTGTCATACTTCAGTCAACGTTGCACCGCGAGTTCGAAGCTGACGAGCACCAAGGCGAAAGCACCGCCAACCCAATGCGCCAAGGTCTGCTCGGTCGACTCTAGAGAGAAAGAAGGACAATTATGGCCCTCATGGACAAGATGAAGGCGCAGGCGGCCCAGCTCGCCCAGAAAGCGCAGGAAGCCGGCAAGGCCGGACAGTCGAAGTTGGAGGACGTTCAGGCGCGTCGTCGAGCTGACGGCCTGCTTCGTGAGTTAGGGGCCGCCGTCTTCGCGCAGCGTTCGGGCACCGCCGCTGACGACACCGCCGCCGAGATTGAGCGACTGGTGGCCGAGTTGTCCACGTACGAAACCGAGCACGGACCGCTCGCAGCCAGCGACACGGACGAGCCAACTACGGAAGCTCCGAAGGACGCTGAAACTCCTCCCGAAGGTGGATTCACTCTCTAACAAACGCGCACGCAGCGATGTAAATTGGCGCTATGGCGACAGATGACTCTTGCGAAACGTGCGGCTTTCAGTGGGACGCCGTCTCGGCGCCGGAGATCCCTCGGCGTATCAAGACCGCAACTGACTCGTTCGTCGACGTTCTTTTGAAGGCTGGACCGAGTGCGGACAAACGCTCGGCGCCGGAACGTTGGTCAATCCTCGAATACGGGTCCCACGTGCGTGACGTACTTATCTCAATACGCGAGCGAATCATCACCGCCTCAATACTCGATGAGCCCACCGGTGCGGCGATTCATCGAGACGAGCGGGTGGCGCTGGGCTTCTACCGACTCGACGCACCCGCTGAAGTGGCCGGTGAACTCTCGGCGATTTCGAATCTCTTTGTCCGAACCTTTGCATCACTCCCGACCGGATTCGAGTCGCGTGAGTTTTACTTCAGCCCGGTAACCCCAGCCAAGGTAACCATTCTCTGGGCTGGAGCACAGGCACTTCACGAGTGCGAGCACCACCTCGCCGACGTCGAAGAGAATTTCGAGCGGCTCTCGCCTGGTCGAGGGCGCTGAGCGCCGTCGTGACAACTGAGCTCGGCGAGTCCTACCAGGTGTTCTCATTGTGATGCGGTCAACGCGAGAGCCCGGAGAGGATTGGTCAGACGTCAGGGTCGCCGAAGAGGTGAACGTACGAGGCTTCACCCACTGAAATGTCGTACCACGAGTAGAACACCTCGCGACCTCTTCGTTGAACTGCCAGGTGCTCTGGATGCTCCGCCCACGTGCGATGACTCTCCTTGTCGGCGAATCGAACGATCGTGACTCGTTCGCCGTCGACGGCGACGTAGGACTTCTGATCAATGAATCCTTCGATCGAGGCGGCGATTCGGCTCATCTCGGCGTCGGCGAGCTGAAACTCGCTCTCCACGCCCTCACGAAGACGACTGCGAAAAACCGTGACGATTGTCATGCACCAAAGGTATCGAAGCCACCCGGCGTTCGCGAACCCGCCACGCATCGCTCACCACGATGAGGCGGGGGCCGGTTACCCTCTGGATGGCTGCTTCCATAAGGGTGCGGGCAGCGGGCTGCGGCGCTCGAGAATTGCCTCGATCCGACGGGCGGCTTCGATCATTGTCCATTCGCTGTGAGCACGACCAATGATCGCCAAACCGATTGGCAGCCCCTGAATCAGGCCGATGGGAAGGCACATAATTGGCCAACCCGCGATGGCGGACGCCGTCGTCGCGCAGCTGGCCGGTCCGGGGTGCACGCCCACGATGAGGTCACTCTTCCAACTCGGGCCGTACGCGGGGGCAATGACGACATCGACCCCTTCAAGCCCCGGCATGAGACACGTGTCAATGGCCCACGTCAGACTCCTCTCGCGAGCGTCCGCGTAGACCGGCCCGCCGCGACCACCGGTGTGGATGGCGGTGAGGAAGTATTCGTGTCCGAAGTAGACCTGCTCGCGCTCGCGATGCTCGTCTTCGTAGACAATGACATCCGCCAGTGAGCGGACTCCGTCGCCGGGACGGTCCTCCAGGTACGCGCCGAGATCATCGAGGAGCTCGGCGAACATGACGACTCCTTCGTCATTGCCCACTTGCTCGCTGGGTTGGGCCAGTTCGCGCCCGGGGATGTGAAGGCCGCCCTCGCGAAGCACGTCAACAACCTCATCGAAGAGTTGATCCGTTTGGGGGTGTCCAGTGCGCCAGTTCGACGCGACAACGAATGTTGGTGTCGCGATCTCGTGGGGTGGGGCACTTTGGGCGAGCACGCCGTACAGCAGGGCGACATCGTTCACGCATCGCCCCATTGGCCCGGGGCTGTCCTGGCTCGCGCTGATGGGCACCACGTGCGTCGTCGGCACGTTGCCCACGGTTGGTTTGAGTCCAACCACGCCGTTGATGGAGGCGGGACAGATTATCGAACCGTCGGTTTCGGTGCCCACGGCCAGAGGCGCCAGACCGGCGGCGAGCGCGGCCCCGGATCCCGACGACGATCCGCCCGCGGAACGGTCGAGAGCCCAAGGATTGGAGACAAGGCCCGCGCTCGAGGAGTAGCCACTGGTCGAGCGCGGGGAGCGAATATTCGCCCACTGGCTGAGATTCGTGCTGGCGAGAATGATCGCTCCCGCGTCTCGAAGTCGCGTCACCAAGGAAGCGTCGCGGCTCGGTCGGCCCAGAAGCGCCGTCGAACCGGCGAGGCCCGGAAGGCCCAATGCTTCGATGTTGTCCTTGATCAAAACTGGGATACCGTGTAACGCTCCGCGAGAAATTCCCGCCCCTCGCTCGTCGTCGCGCTCCATAGCGACCACGCGGGCATCGGGGCTAATCGCGGCGATCGAATTCAGCGCGACGTCGGTTCCCGCGACGTCGATTGCGCCAATGCGCGCAAGGAACATATCGACGAGTTGGAGCGACGTGACGTCGCCCGCCTCCAAGCGTTGGGCAATCTCCTCAACGGAGAGAAACGCGAGTGGGGCGCTCGACGGATGCGGATCGTTCATGACCCAACATTAGGAGCGCACGCGCACGAACCCAGGCCGAGTCCGTCGGGGAGACGGTGTCGTCCGGCGGACCTCACCTGAGAGTTACGTCACAATCACGTTTTCGAAAGCTCCCATTGTTACGATGGGTGCTCGGGATTTGCTTCACCCCCCGGTGGCTATACTTCAACCCTCATTAATTCCGAGCAACTCTGCCTGCAGCGAACGCTCCCCCAACTGAGAGGAATCCGCGATGAACCCATTCGAGGACATTGAATCAAACGTCCGCTACTACTGCCGTCGTTGGCCAGCAGTCTTCTCCACGGCCCACGGCTCAACGATCGTTGACGAGAATGGCACGGAGTATTTGGACTTTTTCGCGGGCGCCGGGGCCCTTTCCTACGGCCACAACAACCCCATCCTCGTGGACGTCGCGATAGAACACCTTCGAGCGGGCAAGCTGCTGCATAGTCTTGACACCTTCACTGTCGAGAAACGCCGTTTCCTCGAAGCCATGCAGCGTTACGTCCTCGAACCTCGCCGGTTGGATATGGTCATCCAGACGGTCGGACCAACCGGCGCGACCGCGGTTGAAGCTGCCCTGCAACTCGCGCAACGCATCACGGGCCACCGGGCCGTTGTCGGCTTCGCCGGTGGTTACCACGGCATGACCTACCGCGCGGCATCGATCTCGGCTTCGATGGGCGGGCGACAGACCAGCGCGCACCTGAAGGACTTCGTGGAGCTGCCCTTCGTTGCCCACGTCACCGAATCGGACCTTGAACTTCTCGATCAAACCCTCCGTTCAACCGTCGACGGTCAGCGGATCGGCGCGGTCATCATCGAGCCAACCCAGGGCGAGGGCGGCGCTCGCCCCTTCGACCCGGCGTACCTGCGGGCTATACGCGAACGCTGCAGTGAGCTCGACATCATCGTCATTGCCGATGAAGTCCAAGCCGGCGTGGGACGAACCGGCCCGTTCTTCTCCTTCGAAGGCTCCGCCCTCGACCCCGACATCGTGTGCGTTTCGAAGTCCATCAGTGGCCTCGGACTGCCCATGGCGCTCAACCTCGTGCGCCGCAGCCTCGACACGTGGAATCCCGGCGAATTTTCGGGTACGTTCCGAGGCAACAACTTGGCGTTCGCCACCTCGGCCACCATGCTCGAAACCTACTGGGCCGACTCGAATCTCGAAAAGGGCACCGAGCAGCGCGGGCTCACCGTGCGAGCCGCCCTCGAAGAGATGTCGAGTCAATTCGGCCAGGGCCGATTCGTGGTTCGCGGAAATGGGCTCTTGTGCGGCCTTGACGTGGGTGACACCCAACTCGCCGCGGACATCGCCCAGGGCGCCTTCGACCGCAAGCTCATCGTCGAAACCTGCGGCGCCGGCGACACCACGGTGAAATTGCTGCCCGCGATCGTCATTGACGAGGACCAGCTCGCCGAAGGACTCACGAGACTAGGTGACGCCGTCGCGCAGACCCGCTCGCCACGTTGAGCGATACCCCACGCTGGCGCGATCTCATCGTCACGCTCGACGATCACGGCCTCAACGTCCTCGCGGATGCCGCGTCAGTCGCGGTGGCAAGCCTGCAGCGCCCGACCTCGGGGCCCAGATCGAACTTGACGCCGCGAGCCCTTCACGAGCTCATCACATCACTTGAGATCTGCCCGGACGACGGCGTCGATCTCGACACGGTCCTCGCGGATCTGGGATCCATGGTCTGGGCACACGGTGTGGTGCCGAGCGATCCAGCCTGCGTCGCGCATCTGCATCCGCCGACCCTCGTGCCGGCGGTCGTCACGGAGTTGGCGATCGCCGCGACGAACCAGTCAATGGACTCGTGGGACCAGGCTCCCGCCGCGACCGAAGTTGAGCTGCACCTGATGAGTTGGCTCGTGCGGCTGCTCGCCATGCCCGAGACCGGTTCGGGCGTCATGACGTCGGGAGGAACCGCCTCGAACGTTCTCGCCCTCACCCTCGCACGCTCGTGGGCGGCAGCCAAGATCGACGTTGATGTCTTGAAATCTGGTTTGCCCCCCGCCGCGAGAAACTGGCGCATCCTCTGTTCCGACCAGGCCCACTTCTCCATTCAGCGCGCGAGCGCCGAGCTCGGCCTCGGCCGTGATGCCGTCATCGCGGTTGCGACAACGTCGACGGGTTCGATGGACGTCACGGCGCTCGATGACGTCCTTGAACGAATGACTCGCGACGGGCTCCAACCCATCGCCGTCGTCGGCACCGCCGGCACGACCGACCTCGGTGCCATCGATCCCTTGGCCGCGATCGCCGAGCGCGCTCGACGCTACGACGCCTGGTTCCACGTTGACGCGGCGGTGGCGGGTGCCCTCCTGCTCTCCAACCGGCTGCGACCGGAACTGTCTGGGATCGAGCTCGCGGATTCGGCCACCATTGACTTCCACAAACTTTGGTTCCAGCCCTTCAACGCCAGCGCCCTCGTCGTGCGCGACGTTCAACGATTCGATCTGCTTCGCGTGAAATCGAACTACCTCGACCGCGGCGACGAACTCGAGGGCATGGTGAACCTGGTCGGACGATCGCTCGACACGTCACGTCGCTTCGATGCCGCGAAGGTGACCGCGTCACTTCGAACCCTGGGTCGTCACGCGCTCGCAGAGATGCTCGAACAGTTGGTCGATCTTTCGCAGTACGCGGGCTCGGTGATCCGGGCCCACCCGCAACTCGAGCTCCTGGCACCGCCGGCGTCGGTGATGTGCGTCTTTGACGCCATCGGCGCCGACGCGGACGACCTTCGCTCCGTCCAACAGCGCCTGCTCGCCCGAGGCGAGATGGTGCTCGGTCGCACGGAGATCAAGGGGCGTGCGGCTCTGAAGCTCACCTTCATGAATCCTCTGTCGACGAGTGACGACGTCGATCACCTCGTCGACATGGTGGTGAGGGAGCTCGACGCCGTCGTTGGCTCAAATTGAGTCCCGCTCCGCGGGTGCCGTGCGTTCTCTGGGGACCAGAAAACACGGCAGCGCAGCTTGAGCGAGCAACGTCGCTAGTGATCCCCGAATAATCTTCGAACAAATCTGATGATGGTCATCGGCAGGAAGCGCTTCACCGTGAGCAGCTGATGGCGTAGGCGCGCCAGATCTTGCAGGTCTTCCGCGTACTTCTCTTGCAGGGCCTCGTACTCCGCACGAAGGGCCTCGTGGTGCTCGACTTCGTCGAGGAGCCTGTCGGTCAGCCCAATCACCTCATCGGAGAGATTCTCGAGCGACGTCGTTGCGTCGTCTCGAACTGCCTTGATGACGAACTGATACGTCTCCGCTTCTCGATCCTTCAGGATCGCTGCCAAGACCTGGTCGTCCACGTCGGCTTTCTGGACACCGATTTCAGTTGTAAACGCGGGCATGATGACTCTGGCAAGCTCGGTGGTCACCAATCCCGCTTCCTTGACCATTTCGAGCAGGCTCTCTTTCGTGAAGAAGTGAGCATGCGTTTTGTCGAGCAGGCCGCTATCGCGATAGGGGAATGAGCCCTTCATCAGCGCAATCTTCACGTCGGCGTGCGCGATGTTCGGTACCGAGATCACCACCGTCCCCGAAGGGTGAAGGTGCTTGACCGACTCACGAAGTGTTTTCAGCGGATCACGCAGATGCTCCAGCACGTCGCCAAAGAGGATCGCGTCAAAGAGCTCCCCCTCTAGCTCCTCCCACAAGATGTCGTCGTCAAGGTTTCCAACTACCACTCGCTCGACCCACTGCTCCGCCGAACGAGCAACGGCGGGGTCAATTTCAATGCCGACCACGCGACACCCTTGGACGTTCAACTGCTCGCTGACGTGACCCGACGCGCATCCCGCCTCCAGCACTCGCTTGTTGAAGCCAACCATGCGAAGCATCCACGAATGCGAGTCATTCTCAGCTCTCGGATCAATGGCCGAGTGATAATGGGAAAGCATGATGAAAATCTAGTTCCCTTCGTTGCAATCACGACAAGCAGCGGGTCTCGAGCTGCTGCTAGAGCCGTTTCCGACGATTCCCAAGGTCCCCTGCAATGGTCGCCGGGGATAGGCTCATCGCAATGAAGCCGCTGTTCGTCGTTGTTCTCATCTCGGCGGCAACCTGCGCCTACGCGTGGATTGCCTCGCTCATCACGGGTGATACGTCGTGGGTCGACCGGATTTGGTCCATCGTTCCCGCGATCTATACGTGGGTGTTCGCCGCGTCCGCGGGCTTTGCTAATGCTCGCCTGGACGTCATGGCCGGCGTCGTCACCGTGTGGGGCGCCCGGTTGACCTTCAACTTTGCTCGCAAGGGGGGCTACTCGGGCGTCGAGGACTATCGCTGGCCGGTGCTGCGCGCCTCAATGAGCACATGGCAATTTCAACTCTTCAACTTCTTCTTCATCGTGATCTACCAAAACATCATTCTCGTACTTATCGCGCTGCCCGCCTGGCGCGCGTACGAGAACCGCGCGACGCCGTTCGGCGCACTGGACCTGCTCCTCGCCGCCGCCTTCCTCGCGTGCACGGCATTGGAGACAGTCGCCGACCAACAACAATGGAACTTCCAGACGTGGAAACGCAGCGAAGCAGCGACGGGGCGCACGCCGGATCCTCAGTTTGTCCAGACCGGCCTCTTTCGCGCCTCGCGCCACCCCAACTACTTCTTCGAGCTTGCCCAGTGGTGGATCGTTTTCCTCATGGGCGCGGTCGCGGCAGGCTCGCTCCTCCAGTGGACTGTCGTCGGAGCTTTGCTGTTGAGCGTGCTCTTCGTTGGCTCGACTTCTTTCACCGAGAAGATCACGCTCTCGCGCTACCCCGAATACGCGAACTACCAGCGCCGAACCTCGGCGATAGTGCCATGGTTTTCGAGGTCACGGACCGACGAAGTGGAGACCCTTCAGTTTGAGTGATCACCAGTGCCGGACATGAAGATGCAGTCCCGACGAGTGAGTCACGGCTTAGCCAATCCTCGCGACGCAAGATTCGATCAGGCGTGACGAAGGTGACGCTGCCTCGAGCGGAGAGCTTCACTGACAATTTCCTCCGTCGGGCTTGGTCGAAGGGCGCTGGGCTCGGCTCGTTGCACCAGCAGACCATCCAGCACGATCGTGAGGTACCGGCGCCAGAGATCGGGAGCGAGTTGATTCGTGAGACACCCGAGGGAGCTGATCATCATCTCCATGATCGGGAAGTCCGCCTCGACAACGTCGAGTCGAAGGTAGCCGTCGCGTTGTGCGCGTTGAACCAACGCAGACAGGGCCGGAGCGATACGACACTTCGCCACGGCCAGTCGTTCGAGTCCGTAGGGAGCGCCAACCACGATGTCACGAAGCCCGCGATTCTCGCACTGGCGTTGGAGCGCCTCTTCCAAGAACCACACGAGACCCTCCCACGAGTTGTCGTGGTCGTTCGCGGTCAAGGCGAGCGAGGCAATTTCATCGACCGCATTTTCGAAGAGCGCCCCCACGAGAGCGTCCTTGTCGGAAAAGCGCCGATACACCGTCCCCACTCCGACGCCCGCCTTCACGGCGACCTCGTCGAGTGTGGCGTCCAGTCCTCGCTCGGCAAAGACCACCGCCGCCGCCTCGAGAATCCTCTCTCGATTTCGTACGGCGTCCACCCGTAACGGTCGGCATTCTGTCATGGGATCTTCGCTCATTCACTGCTCCTCCCTCCAATGGTACTGGGGTTTCCAGATAAGTGGAACACATTCCTCCATATATCGCTATAGTTATTCGGTAAGTGGAGTAAGTAACTCCGCATAATTCTCAAAGGAGACGAGCTGTGACCGTACTTGGTGCAACGCAACCGCACGCACGTGCGCTCGAGAATGAGACGGGGGCCGAAAGGTCGCACCGGCGCCGCTGGTCGATTTTGGCGGTGCTGGGTATTTCTCAATTGATGGTGATTCTCGACGGCACCATTGTCAATATTGCCTTACCGACGGCGCAGCAGGCGTTGCACTTTTCCAACTCCGATCGCCAGTGGATTGTCACGGCCTACTCTCTGGCCTTTGGCAGTCTCCTGCTGCTCGGTGGGAGGATTTCCGACTACATCGGTCGAAAGAATGCGCTGATCACTGGGCTGGTCGGTTTCGCCGTGGCCTCCGCGCTGGGTGCGGCTTCGGTGAACTTCACCATGCTGGTTATTGCCCGCACGGTCCAGGGTGCCTTCGGTGCCCTGTTGGCGCCCGCTGTTCTCGCTCTTCTCACCACCACCTTCACCGATCCCGGTGAGCGCGGTCGCGCGTTTGGCATCTACGGTGCGATTGCCGGTGCGGGCGGGGCTCTCGGCCTTCTCCTGGGTGGTGTGCTCACGTCCTACGCTTCGTGGCGCTGGACGCTACTCGTCAATCTCTTCTTCGCGGTCGTGGGCGTGACCGGTGCCGCAATTCTCATGCATAAAGACCGTGGCGTCGACCACGATCCCTTGGACTGGCGAGGCGTGCTGAGCGCCACCGGTGGCCTGTTCGCACTGGTCTACGGCTTCTCGCACGCCGAGACCACCTCGTGGAGCAATCACTTCACGATCGGAAGTTTCGTCGCGGCGGTGATACTGCTCGGAACCTTTGCTTCCGTTCAGCTCCGTGCCAAGTACCCTTTGCTGCCGCTTCGCGTCGTGCTCGATCGCAACCGTGGCGGGGCTCTCGTGGCCATGCTGGTCGCTGGATCGGGAATGTTCGGGGTCTTCCTCTTTCTCACGTACTACCTGCAAGACACGCTCGGGTTCAGCCCGGTCCTTACCGGCGTGGCCTTTTTGCCAATGGTGGTGGCCCTCTCGCTCACGGCACAACTCTCCAACATTGTGCTGCTTCCAAAGTTCGGCCCCCGTCCATTGATTCCGGTCGGCATGCTGATGGCGGCGGCCTCGCTGTTCTGGTTGACGAAGTTAGGCATCGCGAGTTCTTACCCGGTGCACATTCTCCCTGCGCTCGTCATTCTCGGCCTCGGCATTGGGCTCGTCTTCGCGCCGGCGATCAACACGGCCACCTGGGGCGTCGAGCCCCACGACGCGGGTGTCGCGTCGGCGTCAGTGAATACCGCCCAACAGATCGGTGGCTCCGTCGGCACGGCACTGCTCAATACGCTGGCCGCGGGTGCGGCCACCACGTATCTCGTGGATCGCGCTCCAACCAAGTTGAACGTCGAGTTGGCGAACGTGCACAGCTACACCGCAGCCTTTGGATACTCGGCGATGATCTTCATCGGTGGCGCACTCGTCACCGGTCTGCTTCTACGCTCGGGTGCACCCAAGCTGTCCGAGTCCGACGTGACCGTCGTTGCCCACTAAGCGCGTGGTGCACCCGTCGCCGGTTCAGGTGGCGGATGTGTGGCGACCTCGAAGGCTCCGATCACCCGCTCTCGACGAGCACGACTGGCGCGGCGTACTGACCGCGTTAGGGCTGATCGTCGAGAGTAGCGCTGGCCTTCTCGCGGACTTGTCTACGCAGTTGAAGAATACGCATGGAGCCCAAGGCCAGCACCAACAGCGCCCCGAGGGCCACGGAGCCGAGGAGTGCCACCGATAGCGGCAACGTGCCGGAGGACGTGAAGAATCGTACCTTCACGTCCTTGGGGTTCTGGAAGACAAAAATCAAAATAACTGCCAACACGACAATCGCAGGCAGTATCCGTATCCAGGCTCGAGATGTTCGCGTCGACGTAATCGGCTCTGGAGCCTCGTTCGTTGGAACAACATCATCACTGCTGAAACTGGCGCCGGAGGAGTTTTCCGGCGGCGGGCCTTCTTCGTCGTCTGCTTGACTCACCATCGGAGCCCCCAATCTTCCTGCGCTACCAACTAGGCCGAGTAGACCTCAACGTCAGAGTAGTTCCACGCCGACTCGAGCGCCTGACGCCTGGCGCCTAGCGCGTCATTGAGCGCAGGAGCCACACCAGAACTCCGAGAACTCTTGTCCTTCTACAGATGGAATGGGGCCACCATCGAGGGGGCGGTCCGGCTCGCCCCGAGCAGCGCGACGTGCAGCAGCGACTCAGTCGTGCGCAGCAGCGAATAGTGGTTGAAGTAGCGGCCCACTCGGAGCCCATGCGGGACTGACGGCGCGATCACGAGCGTGGGTACCTGATTCGAGGCCTGCGAATCGTTCTCGTCAAAGGTGATGAACAGGGCCAACGATTGCGACCGGTACTGCGAGCTCGCAAGAATCAGGGGAACCATTCGACGCAGCCACGCGTCGCCAGTGGCCACCGGGCAACTGTGCATGTCATCGCAGATATTCGGAGCAATGAAAGTGAAGCCGGCGCGCAGATCGAACGGCGGCGTCAGCGGCACGTCGTTTCGCTGGCACGACGAAGCGAGTGAACGGTAGTAGACCGCCGGATTGTGCCGAGCGGCGTAGGTACCGCTCGTAACCCGGTCGCAACGCGACGGCATGGATTCGGCCAGCGCCCGCCAATCGGTACCCAGTTCGGAAAAGATGCTCGCGGATGATAACGGATGCGAGCTCGGCTCTCCGTCGTCGGTGATGCCTTGGGTCGAACCCGACGTCAGCGCGATGTAGTTCGGCAGACTGGGGTGTGAGACCGCGAAGTAGTTCGTGGCCAAACCGCACTCTGACGCGAGCGAGTTGAGGTAGGGAGCGCTCGACGAACCGATCACCGAATAGCCGACATTCTCGAGCAGAATCCACACCACGTGGTCGTAGTGCGGTGTTCCGGCGACTCCGCACGGAGAATTTGCGGCAAGGGGACTCGACGCGCCATTGGCCGAGACCGGGCTCAGCGTTACGAGCAGTAGCACCACAAGAGCCACTCCAGAGATCCAACCGCGAAGGCGCACATCCCCATCTTCGCAGTGCTCACGATCAACACGCCACTCCAGCGGGTTCGCTGAGGTCGGGGCGGCGTGAATAGCTGTACGCGACGTCCCCGCTTCTGCTTGGCTACTGCCGATCGGTCACGATTGCGAGGGCGCTGGGGCCCACCTCGATGTCGATCACCGGATGAAGGGCCGGATTGAGCCAACGCATGACGACGTTCAAGTCGTTCGAAGGTATCCCAACGCATCCCTGCGTCGGCACGCCGGTGCTGACGTGCAGGAAAAAGCCAGAGCCCGCTCCCTTGACCACGGGATTGGTGTTGTAGTTGATCACGACGGCGTGCGCGTAGGCCTCACCGGCGTACAAGAGATTCTCCGATGCTCCGCCTGGCGAGAGTCGGCTCTTCACGTGCTGGTTGTACTGCGCGGAGTTCGGATTCTCGTCCCACCAATCATCGGCACCCGCTCGAAAATACGGCAACTTTGTTCCGTTGTTCGCCTGGTTGCCAAAGGCTTGGGTCAATGTGAACAGGCCAATCGGGGTTCGACCGAGACCTTCTTTCGTGTGGCCGACACCGTGCACCCCAACCTCGGCAAGAAAGGGGCCGTGGACCTGAACGTACCGGCCGTCGCTCTCGAGTTCCCATGTCCTCAGCACCGCCGTGACCGAGTGGGCTGAGGTGGCTTGCACGGTGATGACCTGGCCGGGTGATACCGACGCGAATGATCCCTGGGTGGCGACACCGAGCGAGAGCCCGACGACGGCGGCGACCAAGGCTGAGGCGATGACCCTTTTTCCGATGATGGCAACCCTCTCCTTGGCGCACGCTGTCAGTTGAATGTCAATGGTCAGAGCATCCTAAGTGCCCTCGCCGGACGAGTCTCCGATGAATCAGACCTGGTGGGGGGGTAAGCCCACGCACGTCATCCACCAAGTATTTCCTCACCTGGGCGAGACAGCCGGTGACCTTGTGCCCTAACAGCGCCGCCCATATCTGAACAATCATTGATTAAACGCGAATGCGAGGTCGATCGGTACCTGGCGCCAATGAATGAACCGAGGACCAATGACAGGGTGGAGGCTTCATCGCCGAGCGACTCTTGTGGTCGTGAACGGACGAGCGGTGAGTTGCGCCACCACGCCCTTGGGCGAAGATCGAGTCGCGACTCCTTCATTGCGTTCTCGCTCATGACAATGACGGCACCCGCGCCCCCGAGCAGGGGCCAGTTCGAGACCCGACCACTGCTCGTCTTTTGGGAGATGACCAAGGCGTGCGCGCTCGCGTGCGCGCACTGTCGAGCGTGCGCACAGCGCGAGCCCGGACCGGACGAATTGACGACGCAAGAAGGCTTCGCGCTCATCGACGAACTCGCGGACATTGGCCGGCCACGACCGATCTTGATCCTGACCGGAGGCGACTGCCTTCAGCGCGCGGACATCGTTGAAATCGCCAGCTACGCCCAGCGTCAAGGAGTGCCCGTCGCCATCTCGCCCTCCGTCACCCCTCAACTCACGGCGTCAGTTCTCGATGAACTCCGAGCGTGCGGCGTGCACAGCGCCTCGCTCAGTCTCGATGGTTCCAACGCTTCGACTCACGACACCCTGCGCGGAATTCCCGGGCACTACGAAGCCACGCTTGAGGGCATCAAACTCCTGAAGGAGCACGGATTCACCACCCAGATAAACACGACGGTCATGGCCAGCAATCTTCACGAATTGGCTGACATCGCCGTGACCCTGCACGACTTGGACGTCGACGTGTGGGAGGTCTTCTTTCTCATCACGATGGGGCGCGGTACCGAAGTCCTCGAATCGACCGCGCTCGAGAATGAAGACGTCTGCAATTTTCTCGTCGACGCCTCGAGATACGGTTTCACCGTTCGCACCGTTGAGGCTCCCTTCTTTCGTCGAGTGGCGGCGGCTCGAAAGCAGGATCCCCAACCGGTAGATGCGGCAATTCCGGGTCCGCTCTACCACGAGCTACGAGATCGCCTGTTCGAGAAGCTGGGTGCCCCGACGGCGCCAGTGCGGGCACCGAGTGCGGCCACTCGTGATGGCAAGGGAATCATCTTCATCGCCACGAACGGCGATATCTATCCTTCCGGATTCATGCCCTACCGCCTCGGTAACGTGCGCGAAGAGCACCTCATCGACGTCTACCGTGACAACACAGTGCTTCGTGCCATCCGCGCCGCGACCTTCGAGGAGCCGTGCGGGTCGTGCGAGTACGCCCAACTCTGCGGCGGCTCGAGGGCGAGGGCCTACGCGACCTCGGGGAACCCGCTGGGCGCCGATCCAGGGTGTCTCATCGTCGCCACATACCGGCACCACTGAAGTCCGCCCGCGGCCAGCGGGTCAAGCGGCGCGATTCCTTCGTCGTCGTCGGCGAAACTGTTGGTCTGGGTCAGAGTTCCAGCCGCTGACGCAATTGTGGACTCCGCGCAGTGTTCATTCGCCGTTAGCGGCAATCCACGTACGACGTCGGGATTTGGCGATCGTCAACTGACGACCATGGTGTCGAGGTCGAGCGAAGTGAGATCAGCGCCCACGACGACGAGGCCATCGAAATCGCTCGCCATCTCGCGCCATTGCGGCTCACTACCCGGTGAGAGAGCGGGGACGTAGTGGGTCATGACCAGCGCCTTCACGCCACCACGCTGCGCGGTCTGAGCCGCCTGAACAACCGTCGAGTGGTAATCCATGATGTCGTGCAGTCGCGCGCTCGGCACCTGTCGTACGAGGTCCTCGCGGATGACCGTCTGCACGTAGGCACTCGCCCCCTTCACGAGCTCATCGAGCGACGCGCAGGGCAACCCGTCACCCGCGATGACGACGCTCTGCTCACCTTCGTCGATCCGGTACCCCAGGGTTGGCTCGACCGGTCGATGATCGGTCGCACCGGCGAGCACTACGCTCGCGCCAAGGGTAAAGGTCTCGCCCGGCCGCACTTCGAGAACTTCGAGTAACGGCCCTTCGTGGAGGTCATCGTGATGACGAAGTCGGTACCCGACGTCAGTCGCCATCGCCGAAAGGGTCGCGTCGACGAACGCCTTGGTCCCGACGGGACCCACAATCTTCAGAACCGTTGGCGTTGGGCTCATGACCCAATGGGTCGTGATCACGTCATTGAGGTCACATACGTGGTCACTGTGCAGATGGGTGAGGACCACACCCGTCAGCATGAGAGGGAACAGACGCTCGCTCGCCAGACGCAAGACGACTCCCCGGCCACAGTCGAAAAGGATGTTGGCCGCGTTCGTTGTCACCAGCGTCGCGGGCCCCGCATGATCGGGGTGGGGAATCGGGGAGCCGGTTCCGAGCAACGTGACCTTCAATGAGTGCCCCCAATTTTGAACGAAAAATCAACCCTACGTCGTCCTCGCGTACCGGGTGTGGTTCCCTTCTCGAATAACTCCTGACAACGGCGCTCTTCTGGCGCGTTGTGCCGTGAAACACTCTTCGGACGTGGCCGAGAGATCGACCACGCCGTAGTGAGCCAATCAGAGATTCCGGCTCACAAATTTCTGGATAGCCGCCTTCAGCACTGGAGAGAATGGAAGGTCCTTGGTGTAGTTGGCAGATGTGCCCGAGGCGTCGACCTTGAGCACGTGATCAATGCCCTTCAGGTGGACATAGTCGGTGTCCGCCCCGGCCCTCGAGAGCCCTTTGACGATGTGATCGGACTGGCTGCACGAAACCTGAATGTCGGCCTCACTGCACGACACAATCACCGGGGTATGCGCGGGCAGCGCCGCCGCCAAGGTGCCGGGGTCGTACTGATCGGCTTCGTAAAGATACTTTGCGTCAGAGGGGCTCAGGATGCTGTTGAGCCCGTAGGGGAGGTTCACCGCCACCTTCCCGGTCGATCGCAGACGGGCGAGTGCCTTCTTCAGCGTCGACTTGACAGTGGCCTCTAGTTTCTTGGTGATCTGGCCGGCCTTCGCTTCGACGGTGACCTGCGCGTCGACTTGGGCTGCGATGAGGTCCAAGTAGCGAATGCCCAGTGGCTCAAAGAGGCCCAGCGCGTGAATTCGAGGGACGGCTCCCGCGTGGCCGGTGGCCATCAGCAGGGCGTAGAGGGCGCCTTCGCTGTGACCGAAAACGGCGAGTCGTTGGTCGTCAATCCCTTTTTGCGCGGCGAGGTATTTCAATGCGGCAACCGACTCCTGCTCGTAGGGGAGAATGCCAATCGAGTCGACGTTGGTGGCGTAGGAACCAAGACCGGTCTGACCACTTCCAAGCTTGTCGTAGCGAAGACTCGCCACCCCGTCGTCGCCCAGCCAGTCGGCCAGTGTCTTGAGTGTATTTATTGAACCCGTTTCCAGGGGACTGTTGCCATTGCGATCGGTGGGCCCGCTTCCGGCGATGAGCAGGACCGCCGGGACCGACTCACCGGCGTCAACTGGGTGACGGTATGTTGCGTAAATTTTGATACCGCCCGCGAAGAACGAAACCGGCTCGTCGATCCACGAAGTGGCAGAAGTCTTGCTCGAAGCCGATGCGCCGCCTACGAACGTGCCGGCGGACACAAGGATTACGAGCAGACCCAACAACACTGAGGGCGCATGCCCGACGAGGGACCTGCCAGGAGAGATGACGCTTTTCATTACTACAAAGGTACAGAGTTCGCCTCTGCGACCACAGCGCGCGTAGCAAGGGAGAACTCATCACCCGTTAATGGGCTCGTACGCCAGTTCTCGACGTCACCTCTTGATCGGACGGGCGGGGCCCCTATGTGACCACGACGTGGTCTGGACCGAGTGCGGCGCGACTGACGCACTCGAGATTCCATCTCGCGCCAACGATGTTCGCGATGTGAAGCGTCGTGGCTACCCGAGCAGATCCCAGCGGTTTCCAAAGATGTCGCGAAAGACAACCACCCGCCCGTACGGTTCTTCACGCGGTGTCGTGAGCAGGTCAATTCCCTCTGACTTCAGCCGCTCAAGCGTCCCGTTGAAGTCATCCACTCTCAGGAAGAACCCGACGCGATCCCCCGCCTGATCACCAACCCTCGACTCTTGCGTCTCTCCGTCAGCACGAGCCAGCAGAATTCCGGTCGTGGCATTCGCGGGGCGAACAACAACCCAACGCTTCGCACGCCCACTGCCAGTGAGTGAGGGCGAGTCTTCAATCAGATCTAAGCCCAAGACTCGGACGAAGAAGTCAATAGCCGTATCGTAATCGCGGACGACAATTGTCACCAGATCCAGGTTCACCGGCTCGAGGCTAGATCAACGCGCCCAGCTGCTCAGACCGTGCAGGCCAATCGTAGCGATGACGGACGTCGAAGCTTTTGGAGCGAACTTTCGAACCGATAAAATAGCCGGGTGGAACTGCAGAAGGTCATTCTTTACTACGGGTTCACCCCGCTTCATGATCCAGACGCCATTCTCCTCTGGCAGCGGACTTTGTGTGAGAACCTCGGCCTGCGGGGCCGCATCTTGATTTCCACCCACGGCATAAATGGCACGCTCGGGGGCGACATGTCGGCGCTGAAGAAATACGTGAAGCAGACAAAGCAGTACCCGGGTTTCAAACACATTGACTTCAAATGGTCGGATGGAACCGGGCATGACTTTCCCCGGCTACGAGTTCGCGTGCGCGACGAGGTCGTCTCATTCGGTGCGCCCGGTGAGCTCGCGGTTGACGAACACGGCGTGGTCGGGGGTGGCGTGCACCTCAAGCCCGCCGAGGTGAATCAGCTGGTCGAAGAGCGCGGCGACGAGGTCGTCTTCTTCGATGGTCGAAACGCCTTTGAGGCAAAGATCGGCAAGTTTAGGAATGCCATCGTTCCCGATGTGAAGACCACGAGGGACTTCGTCGGCGAATTGGAGAGCGGCAAGTACGACTACTTGAAGGACAGGCCCATTGTCACGTACTGCACCGGAGGAATCCGCTGCGAGGTGTTGTCATCGGTGATGAAGAACCGAGGCTTCAGCGAGGTCTACCAGATCGAAGGCGGCATCGTTCGCTACGGAGAGGCTTTCGCCGACCGAGGACTCTGGGAGGGCTCGCTCTATGTCTTCGACTCGCGAATGAATCACGAGTTCAGCGACGAGGCCAAGGTGATTGGCGTCTGCGAACGATGCGAAGAGCCGACGAGCAAGTTCTACAACTGCGCAAATCTCGCTTGTCGCAAACTCATACTGCTTTGTGACACCTGCACGGCTGACAACGTGAGCAAGAACTGCTCACCAACTCACGCGGACTTTCATTGAGGACATCGTCCTACCGGAACGCTCCAGACAGATTGGCGTCCTCGCCGGCGTAGGTACTTCTACACCGGGTTTTCACCGACGCGGTGTGAAAGTATGAGTCGTGACTGATATTTCGAGAGTCGATGGCGCGAGACGGCCGAGCAATCGTCGCCGCCCCGTAGTGGTGTCCTCTTGGCCCAACGCATGATTAGGGTCACTCGTCAAGGTGCCGTTGGCGTCGTGACGCTCACCCGACCCGAAGCGCGTAACGCACTCACCGGCCAGATGATGCACGCTCTCTCTTCTTCGGTGCAGGAACTCGATCACGACGAGAACGTCCGGGCCATTATCTTGACCGGAGCCGACCCGGCGTTCTGCTCGGGACTCGATCTCAAGGATTTAGCGACGACGTACCGCGACATTCAATTGACCTCTGAATCGGGTGTCGCTCAGCGGGGGCTCTTGCCGGCGTGCGCCACCCCAATCATCGGAGCGATCAACGGGCCCGCCGTGACCGGTGGCCTGGAACTCGCACTCGGATGCGACTGGATGATTGCGTCGAGGGAGCACGCGTCGTTTGCCGATACGCACGCACGCGTCGGGGTCATGCCGGGTGCCGGAATGATCATTCGACTTCCCCAACTCATCGGTGTCAATCGGGCCCGCCAAATGTCGTTCACGGGCGATTTCATCAACGCCACGGTCGCCTACGAGTGGGGCCTCGTCAATGAGGTCTGCGAGCATCAAGAGTTACTCCCCCGGGCGTTCGAGCTCGCCCGGGCCATTGGCGAAGCTGATCCCCCAGCCGTACGCGAACTGCGGTCCATGTACGAAGTGCTCGGCGGTCGGACCGACGATGACGCCTACGCGGAAGAGTCTCGCTGGAGCCGGCGCTGGATGAAAGAGCACTTCGATGCTGAGAGATTCGCGTCGCAGCGCGGCGACATCATGGCGCGAGGCAGCTCCCAGCAATGACCGACTCAGAGTCATGAATCCCCGTCTGAGCGGGAAGTGACCGCACGATTCCCCCCTTGACGTAACCCGCCAGTCGACCGGTCATTCCTCACTAGAGCCAGCACGACCTCCAGCTTGGAAGCGAGACCCATCAAGTCGTTGGTGTTTGGACCGACGGCTTCCCCACTGGTGCAGGGCGGCCACTCGAGCTCAGCACCCGGCAGTGCCCGTCGAAGTGGCCGGCCAACGCGGGAGATCCGAGTGATGAGTCGTGAAGGTCGACGACGGATTGATCGACGTCGGGTTAACGTGGCGGCGAAGACGCCCAATACTCCGGGCTCTGTCTTGATGCGGCCAGGGCTTCTCGATCTTCGAATCCGGGCGCCAGCGACGCCGCGCCACCCGCCATCACTTGGTGGTGGTCGATGTTGAGCATCCGAATCCAACTTTGTTGACCCATGGTCAACGCAATGAAGCAGGCGAGTTCAACGAGTTCCTCCTCGTTGAAATGCGAATGAAGACGTTCCCAGAACCCGTCATCGGGATCGAATCGCCACGTGATCGCTTCGGCGTACGAAAGCGCAGCCTTCTGACGGTCCGAATACGAGGCTGAGGATTCGAAATTCATTAAGTCGTCAAACTTTCCTTCAGTGAGACCCGCGTCGTGCGCCGCCTCGCTGCGTTGATTGCCGCAGTATTCGCACTTCACAGAGCGAGAAACATAAACACGGCAGAGTTCTTTGATCGAATGCTCCACCACGCCACTTCTAAACAACTTCTCCCACGCGTTGTCGAAGGCCCAAAAGGCCGCGTTGGAGTGAGCTCGCACGGCGGAACTTTCCGGACGGGGCGTTCCCTCTGCGGCGCATCGATTCATGACCGCCATCATCTGATCATCCATCTCGGAAAGTGGGAAATAACTAATTCTCTGTGGCTGGTCGCTCATCTTCCCACCTCTTCAACTAGTGCGGTCGTTGATGCGGATACTACGAGGCGCCGCCTACAAAACCCGGCGCCTCATCCCAAATTCTTTTCATGTCCCGCAACGCCCGGTGTGCCGTCAGCGTCGGTGCCCAAAGGTCGAATCCACGATAGGGTTGCAGTGCGCTCGCCGTCTAGTCCTCGGTGCCCTTGGCCTCGAGTTCTTCGACAATGGGGGCATAGCCGGCTCCAGTCAACATACGACGAAGGTCAACCACCTGCTGAGTATCGATGTCCTTGTGCTTCGGACGATCGAAGAACTCGGTCTCCGTTCCCAACTCCACCTGAAATCTCCCATCACGGTGTTCCTCGATTGTGCCGACCACCTCAAGGAGCGACACCACATTTCGCCACTCGATATTGTGGCTCGTCGGGTGCTGGAAGATCTTCATCAGCGTGTCACGGTGGTGATTATTGAGGCCTATCGGGCCTGGGGAAGTTGTCATAAATACCCCTTTCACTCCCATCCTACGCTCCATTCAACCGCTTAAGGAATCCCTCGAGATCTCTTCCTTACAGGAGTCGCGCCGGGTTGTACTTGACCTCGCCGAGCACGATTCGGCTCTGGATATCCCGAGCGCCCAGTTGGCGAAGGGTGTCAATGACCGACTGCAACTCGTCGGTGTTTCGACTCACGATCCATAGCTGATAGTCAAACTCGCCGGTGGTGTGAATTGCTGTGAGTACTTGGGGTACGCCGTTCAGATTGAGCTCGAAGTCGTGTCGATCAACTGACTCCTTCAGTTTGATGTCCGTCAGAGAGTGAAGAGTGCGGCCGAGTGCGGCCAAATTGAGCTCCGCGTGAAACCCTTCGATGACGCCACCTTGGCGAAGCCGACGAACGCGATCCGCGGTGCTGTTCGAGCTCAGATGCACCCGCGCCGCCAGTTGCTGGTAACTCAAGCGCGCGTCACCAATCAAAGCTTCCAGCAGTTGACGGTCGATATCATCCATCGCCTTCTTACCTCCCTACGGAACCTCCAAAAACTAGGCCATTAGTACTTCCTCACATCAATTCTACGGTCGTTGTAGTTCCAACTAGACATAATACCGAGTCATTTTAGGCTAAAAGTCCAATATTATGGATGCATGATTTTCTTACTATTACGCCTCATTATTGCCCCCCTTGCTGTCATGGCCGGTACCGTTGCCCAGCGCCGCTTCGGTCACGCCATGGGTGGCCTGATCATTGGCCTCCCCCTCACCAGCATTCCGATGCTGCTCTTGGTCGCCCTGCAACACGGCACCGGTTTCGCAACGTCGATGTCCAACGCTGATCTCATCGGGTCGCTGGCTGAGGTCGCGATTATCTTGGCGTACGTTCGATTGGCGGCACGGTTTTCGCCGATGCTCACGTTGGTTGGCGCCATGGGCGCATTCGTGTTTACCGCCGCCATCATCCACCTGCTTACCTTCTCGACACTTATCGCTGGCCTGCTCGCGCTTGCAGGCTTTGCCGTTGCTCTTCGTTACTGGCCACGCAGTAAGCCACAACCGGAGCGAGATGGCAAGCATCGTCTCGTGCTCAGGGTCGCGCTCTCCACGGGCTTTACGTTCTTAGTCATGACTTCCGCGGGCTGGATCGGACCCGGCCTCGCGGGACTCGCCGCGGCCTTTCCCGTCTTGAGCATGGTCATGGCCTTCGCAACGCATCAAGAGCACGGTGCCGCCGCCTCGACTCAGTTCCTCCAGGGCGTAGCGAAGGGTTCGTTCTCCTACGTCGCGTCAATCTTCGCGTTCACCGAGTTCCTTCGAACTGGGAATCTCTGGCTCGCGTTTGCTTCGGCTCTCAGTGTTGCCTTGATCGTTCAGCTCGTTGTCCAGTACGTGGACTCGCTCCCGAGCGTGAAACGAGTACTCAGCATGTCGCTTCTTCGTTCGAGGGTTGCCTTCGAACAGTAAGCGCCTAACGGCCCCCCACCACTTCATCTGGCCGCCCAGTCGGGCAAACTCCACCTCGAACGGCGAGTGAACGGTGTCACGCACGACCTCCTACCAAGAACCCTCCGCGCCCGAGTGGTCCACGACTGCTCGCCAAACTCATGGAACTGCTCTGGTCTCGAACACCATTGGTCGGCCCACGCGCAAGCCAGTGCCACGACTCCGGGTTGTTGGTTTTGGACCGCTGTCTCGCGCCGGCTGACGGCAACGAGCGGAGCATTTCTCACCAGTTCTCGATCTAAATTATGACAACGTCCACTGAATGACAAATTCAGTTCTGGAATCATTAATCTTTGAGTGGACTACGTATGGCGTCCATTCAGGCGGAGGACGCGATGACTGTTACTTCGGGCCCAGGCCCCATCGCACTGGTGGGTTCGGGCGAGTACCTGCCCCAGATGGCTGAAATTGAAGCGAGCCTGATCGAAGGGCGTCCGTCGCGCTACGTCCAACTCGCAACCGCCGCCGTGCCCGACGGTCCTTCGGTGGTTGAATACTGGCATGATCTGGGCGCCGCTCAAGCAGAGAGGCTGGGCGTCGAGCCGGTGATTCTTGCGGTCAACGACCGAACGGACGCGGAGAACGGAGAACTCGCCGCACAGGTATTGGGAGCGGGACTGATCTACTTGTCGGGTGGCAACCCGGGTTACCTCGCGGATACATTGCGCGACACGGCCGTATGGAAAGCAATCGTTGATGCGTGGCGGGCCGGGGCCGCCCTCGCTGGTTGTAGCGCCGGGGCGATGGCGATGACGTCGTGGGTGCCTTCACTGCGACACCCAAAAAAGGGTGGTACTGAGGGCCTGGCGTTACTCCCGCACATGAGGGTCATCCCTCACTTCGATGCCTTCGCCGCGAGAATCCCAGATCTGGTGACTCGATTCCTTCTCCCTCACGACCCATTGGTAACTGTTGTCGGGATCGACGAAGACACCGCTCTTGTTGGTGGACTGAACGACTGGACCGTCCGGGGTCATCAGTCGGCGTGGCTACTTACCCAAGATGGTCGCGAGGAACTGCCCGCCGGCACGATTCTCACGACGCCGGGGTGAGCGGCCGAAGTCCTGATTGGAAGTTTGGACGTAGCCTTTGGTTGTTCCGCACGCACTTTCTGTTCAACCAACGAGGCTTCCGTGACCACCAACGAATCAAATGACCAGTTCGAGGGCACCGAGAGCGTCACCAAGCGTTTCTGGGCAGAGTGGCGTGATGCCGTTGAGCCACGGACCGTCGCACTCATCGTTGGCGTGCTGTTGCTTCAACTCGGATTCATCCTTTCCTACGTCGGGGCCTTTCATGCTCCCAAGCCGCACGATATTCCAATTGATGTGGTTGCTCCGGCGTCTGCGTCGGCCAAGATCGTGTACGAACTGAACCACATCTCGGCCAACCCCCTAAAGGCGGTCGCCGTTGCCGCAACGTCTACGGCGCAGACACAACTGCGCTCGGACCAGACATCAGCCGTGTTCATCTTCAGTCCAACGAGCACCACTGACAAGCTCCTGATTACGACCGGTGGTGGCGAATCGGTCGCCACCGCCGTTACCGCGGTCATCAACCAGGTCGAAGCGCCCCAGCACCGGGCCGTGAGTGTCATCGATCTGGTTCCTGCGCAGTCCGGCGACGGCAGTGGACTCGCCGGCTTCTACCTGGTGATCGGGTGGATTGTCGGTGGCTATTTGGTTGCATCGCTGCTCGGTGTCGCGCGAGGTTCACGCCCAGCAAACTCCCGGCGGGCGGTCTTTCGACTCGGAGCCATCATCCCCTACGCCATTCTCTCGGGGCTCGGAGGCGCGCTCGTCGTCGATCAGCTCTTGGGCGCGCTTACTGGCCACTTCGTCGCGCTGTGGCTGCTCGGAGCGATGATCGTCGCCGCCGCCGCCACGGTCACCATGGCCTTCCAAGTCCTCTTCGGGGTCTTCGGTATCGGCATCACGGTCCTTCTCTTCGTCATCCTCGGCAACCCCTCGGCCGGCGGGGCCTTTCAACCCTCGGTGCTGCCGCCATTCTGGCGCGCGCTCTCGAGCGCGCTGCCCAACGGCGCCGGCACCGACGCAGTTCGTCGAATTGTGTACTTCAACGCGGACGGTATTACCGCTCACCTGGTGGTAATACTGCTTTACGTTGTGGGAGGAGTGGTCGTGACGATAGCTGGGAGTCACTGGCACCACCATCGCCAAGACCGCATCTCGGTTAGCGCGGCTCCGGACTGATCCAACTCGAGAAGCGCGAGATGAAGCGACGACTGCCCATTCGCCAAACAGTGAAGATGTCGCGCGGTAGGTCGACTCCCACGACCGCCCCCCAATCAAGCCAATTCGCTACATTGCGAGGAACCAACACCGACGGAGTGAAGCATCCCGAGGCCGTACCTGGCAAGCAACGCCCTCCGATCAGTCTGCCCCTATGACGCCCGAGCCAAGCCGGACGAGTTCGAGGCGCCGATGCGACTCACTGCGTGAACCAGCAAGAATCCGAATGCCACACCGATAAGAAGCTGCACCAAGAACAAGACGTGCAGGATGCCGACGAAGTCGATCACGCCGAGAGCTAATCCACCCACTGCCATCACCAGCAGAGCCGCATCCCAGTTGGATCCTTCGATTCGCGTGTACATCCACACCGACGCAACGGACTCGAACAGCATCGTGGTGATTCCGATTGCCGTGTGAAGGAACTTCAACGGTTCGTTCAACGAATAACCGTAAGTACTCGCCAGTGTGAGCAGCATCAGAGCGCCGTAGACGCCGAGCACTACCTCGAGGCTTCGCCAGGAGGCGTTGCCCCTTCTCAACTCTCGAGCGGCCTTGAAGGCGAACAGCGCGCAAAGTCCGAATCCGAGGCTGTACGGAACTGCCGTCTTGATGTGAACTCCGTAATTGCTAAAGCCTCCCTCGTTGCGCTTGAGGACAAAACCTGGATGCAAGGACACACAGATGGCGGAGAAAACGGCCAGCGAGATTTGACTCCAGGTTGCGTACTTCGAGGCACGAGCGCTCATGGGCCGAGTGTAATTTGGTCGCCGCCGGGTTCCCGGCCGCATCGAACGCCGTTTTCAAGAGCGGTTGAGGTTCACGCCGCGTAGGTTCTGAACGTGGGCTTCTACCGAGACAGCATTGTTCCCCGTCTCGTCAATTGGACGTGTGCCAGTTCGGGATTGAGGCCGTGGCGCGCGAACATTTGCGCGGGCCTGACGGGCGCAGTCGTTGAGATTGGGTTTGGCTCGGGCACCAACGTGGAGCACTACCCCGACTCCGTGCAACGTATCTTCGCAGTCGAACCAGCAGCTGTGTCGAGGAAACTTGCTCGCAAGAGAGTCCGGCGTTCGCCAATTCCAATCACCTACAGTGGCCTCGATGGGCACGCACTTTCCCTGGCGGACGAAAGTTGCGACAGTGCCCTGTGCACCTTCACGCTTTGCACCGTGGAGGATCCAATCCAGGTATTGAATGAGATTCGCCGCGTTCTGAAGCCGGGTGGTCAACTGCACTTCCTTGAACACGGCATCTCGCCCGACGCTTCGACGGCCAAGTGGCAGCAACGCCTTGACGGTTTGGAGCAGCGCCTCGCTGGTGGATGCCACCTGATTCGCAACCCGCTCGCCCTGGTCTCTGAGGCCGGATTCGATCTGGTCTGGAGCGAACAACGATACGCACGGGGGCCCCGGCCGTGGAGTTACTTCAGCGTCGGTGTCGGCGCCAAATCAGCGTTCGATCGTGACTGATGTGAGCGCCTCGCTTCAGTCACGATGGCGCAACGATGAAGCGTCATCGAATCCGTGAAACCGACGTCTCTTGGGACGTCTCTCGGGGGTGAAGTTGGACGAGCAACGTCCGGGGAATCACCCCAAGCACCACCCACCAGCACACGTTTTCATTGGACTGGAAGCCACGCGCTCGGGGCCGCCCTAAACAGACCGATGACCCCAATTCCCACCTTCACGGTGAGATCAAGATGCGAAGGATTTTTACCCGTTTGGGTCGTTCCGTTGAAACTCCCCTGACCGTATGGATAATAGTTGATGCCGTTACTTCCACTCTCCGCGGACAGGTCCACCTGCACTCCCGGAGGAACCTCGACATTCAGATTTCCGATGGCCACCGTGGCCGTGAGGTGAACGGTCTGTCCTTCGAAATTGACCCCTCGCAGATTGAGCGTCATGTCACCTAAGGCCATCCGGTACGTCCGATGCACTTGAGTGACCGATGTCGGCTGATACGTCGTAGCACCAGTGCCGCCGCTAAACGGCACTCCAGCGAACGAAACGTACGCGAGCACCAGGCCGGAACCAACGATGATCACGCTCAAGAGCGCGATGAAGAGCCCCGCGATGAAACGGGTGAACGAGAACCGACGCACGGGTCGACGAAGCGAAAGCGCCGCTAGTACGACGAGGAAGATCAGCCAGACGAGGCTGAGGCCCTTGCCGAATTGAACGCCCCCCAGAGCGACTGACGCAAAGAGCAGGCCGAGGCAAATCGCTCCCGCCAGAAGAACCACACTTCGCAAGCCGAACCTCTTCTGGTTTGCGGGCTCAACTTCAACGCCATCGGATGCGTAGGACGTCCCCGAGAGGGGAACCAGAGCCCACATCGCGAGGTATATCGCAGCACCGAGTCCCCACAGGCACGTCAACAGAACGAACACCACGCGAACAATGTTGGCATCGATATCCAGTCGCTCCGCTATTCCGCCGGCGACACCGGCAATCTTTCGCTTCGTGACGCTTCGACGAAGCCCCTCAGGAACGTCTGATGCGACTTCATTTTCAACGTGCTCTTCGTCTGAGTTCATACTCTCGATGTTAAGAAATTCCTGCTCACCCTCGATATAGGGATAAACCCTCAGAAGGCCCCCATTCGTCAGGGTTTCCCCTGATTGTGACGACGGTGTCGCCGTGCCAAACTCCTGTCATCAGCAAAAAGATCTCGGCCACCAAGACAGTCCCCCCCAAACGCGTTCCCGGGCGCCCGCAGCGGCCACTTCGACGAAAAGCAGAGGGCGCGATACTCGGAGGTGTTTGCAGCGGGATCGCAAAACGGTTCGGCGTGCAAACGAAAACGGTTCGGCGACTAGCCGTCGTCAGCGTCCTCTTCCTGGCTTCGGGTCTGGTGTTGTACATGGCCCTATGGATTGGCATCACTCGTCAGGGTGAAGACGAGTCGATCTTCACCCGAGCCCGCTCGGACAAACGTGAGAAGGAGATCCTCTTTGTCGTTTCCATAGCGGTGCTCACTCTGCTCATTGCCCTTCGCACACTGGGGCTGCACGCACTCGGGGTCTTCTTATGGCTGGTCACTCTCAGCGCCCTCGAAGCCCTCGTCGCGTGGCGTGGTTCCTCAAGCGGTGAGCGAGACCATCTCCACGATCTGGCCAATACCTCATTCGTAAAGACCTCCACAAGCAGTGACAGCTGGCAGGGGGTCGCCGTCAGAACTGGTGTCGGAGTGGTCTTCGCCATTTGGGGGATCTCCCTGATGTCGCGCGTTGGCTACGAGCAGGGGGCCGCGACGTACGTGCTCGTTGGTCTCGGCGCCATGGTGATCGGTCTGTTCGTTCTCTTTGCTCCGTGGTGGATACGGACGGTTCGAGATCTTTCGTTCGAGCGCCGAGCACGGATTCGAGCACAGGACCGCGCCGACATGGCTGCGCACGTTCACGACTCGGTGATGCAAACCCTCTCGCTCATTCAACGTTCCGCCAACGATCCCGGTGAGGTGCGGCGCCTGGCGCGAATCCAAGAGAGGGATCTTCGAATATGGCTCGCCAACCCCGAGGCGTTCGGAACCTCGGCGAACCCGCCGCACTCCCTCGCCCAGTCCGCTCTCGACATTGAGCGCGAAATCGAGGACAACTACGGAGTAGGCGTTGACGTTGTCGTCGTCAGCGATATCGAACTCAACGAGTCCGTCGTGGCTCTCCTCGCCGCCGGCCGCGAAGCGACGCTCAACGCTGCCAAGTGGTCCGGCGCGCAGAATATATCTCTTTACATCGAAGCTGAACCCCACCAGGTTTCGATGTTTGTTCGCGACCAAGGATGCGGATTCGATCAGAACAACGTGCCCGCTGATCGGCAAGGCATCGCGCGTTCGATTATCGAGCGAATGAATCGACACGGTGGAATGGCTGTGATTCGAAGTTCACCAGGCACCGGAACCGAAGTTGAGCTTCGAGTCCCCCTTAGATGAGATAACGCTTGAACACCAACCCCCTCCGTCGCGTCTTCTTGGTGGATGATCACGCGCTGATCCGCGCCGGCATCCGCGCGGAACTCTCCGGTTTTGTCGAGATTATTGGCGAGGCGGATGAAGTGCCGGCGGCGATTGAAATGATTATCGAGCGCGTACCCGACGTGGTGCTCTTGGATGTTCACATGCCTGATGGTGGGGGACTCGCGGTGCTGGAGGGTGTCGTCAAGGCGAATCCCAATATAAAGTTTCTTGCTTTATCCGTCTCGGACGCCGCCGAGGACGTCATCGCGATAATCCGTGCCGGAGCTCGAGGATACGTCACCAAGAACATTGAGGGACCTGAACTGGTTGAGGCAATCATCCGCACTGCCGGTGGTGACGCAGTGTTTTCGCGCCGCTTGGCTGGCTTCGTGCTCGACGCCTTTTCTTCTAAAGAGCACCCGATGGGTGTAATCCCTCCAGCGCTGGAGCCCGAGCTCGATCAGCTCACGCCCCGAGAGATCGAAGTGCTCCGACTCATTGCCCGGGGCTATACCTACAAAGAAATCGCCGTCCAGCTGGACATCTCCATCAAAACCGTGGAGAGTCACGTTTCGGCCGTTCTTCGCAAGCTCCAACTGTCCAACCGACATCAACTGAGTAACTGGGCTGCTGAACGGCGGTTGCTGTGAGCCGTTAATACGTCTTTGCTGCTCGTCTGGCGACGTTCGACAAGTACGCGCCAGAATCTGTAGCGAAGATTATCGACGAAGTAGTCAACTGCACGCGTAGGTCACCATTTCACCAGCCTTTGGCTTCTGGGCTTTGCATTAACCTTGATGTACATCAATACTTAGTTGCGAGTGCTTGATATTTCGACTTTTCGAACTTTTCACCAGGAGCGTCAAACGTGACCACATCGACCGCGAAAATCATCGTTTGTGACGGCGACCAGACCGGCCAAGAGCTCCTCGTTGAGGCGCTGCGGGTTATGACCCCGGCGATACTTGGGGTTCCTCTCGAATTCGTCCACTACGACCTTTCGCTCGAGAAGCGGCGAGCGACGAACAACGACATCGTTCGTGAGGCCGCGGCGGCAATGGTTGAGACCGGTCTGGGTCTCAAGGCCGCCACCGTTACCCCTCCCGACATGGGGGGCGTTGGCTCGCCAAATCGGCTTCTCCGCGAAGGCATCGGGGGGTCGGTGATTGTGCGAACCGGCCGTCGCATCCCCGGCGTGGCGCCCGTCGTCGCCACGAACAAACCCATTATCGTGATCCGCATGGCGGTAGGTGACGCCTACGGAGCCGACGAGGGCCGAGAGGGAATCGCGGGCGACTTCACTGAAGTCGCGTGGCGCACCGAGCGCATCGAGCGCTCTACGTGTCGGTTCGTCTCAGAGTACGCCTTCAAAGCGGCCTCACAGATCGACGGGATGGTCTACGGCGGCCCGAAGTGGACAGTGTCGCCCACCTACGAGGGGATGCTCAAAGAGGAGATGGATGCCGCCGCCGCGCGATATCCCGGCGTGACGTATCGCCCCACGCTCATTGATGCTTCCTACGCCGGGCTGCTCACCGACGTGCACGAGCAGGCGCTCGTAATTCCCGCACTCAATCGTGACGGCGACTGTCTCAGTGACCTCGTGCTCGCGATGTTCGGTTCCATCGCGGGCGCCGAGTCCGTGCTCATGGCGCTCGATGAGAACCTTCACCCCCAGGTCGCCATGGCTGAGGCGCCTCACGGCACGGCGCCGACACTCGAGGGCAAGAACGTGGCGAACCCCATGGCCATGCTGCTCGCCGAAGCAGCGCTGCTCGACCAGGCCGCGCTTCATCTGGACTACCCGGCCTACCGCGTGGCGGGAGAACGCCTGCGCTCAGCGACACTGGCGGGCGCGGCGGCGGGCGTTCGGACCTTCGATCTCGGCGGTGAGGCGACGACGAGCGGCGTGGTCGATGATGTCATCGCTCGTCTCAAGGCTTAGGGCAGCACGATCTCGAAACCAAATTCGAAGTTGTCGAGACACTCCATGAACTCTTCGAGGAGTGCCACTTCGCCGGTGGCGTGAAAGTGTTCGCCGGCCATCAGTTCTTCCCAGCCGCTTGATCCGGACGCGAATGCGGAGAACGAATCGATGGTCGTCACAATCTCCACCGTTGCCTGGGCGCTCCTCGAACCGTGACGAGCGTGAATGACACCGTGACGGGCGCCGAAAGTCCACAGATCGTCATCGCGATCGCTGATCACCACGTTCACGTCGAGGTTCAAGTGCGCTGCGCGCGGACCGTTCAGTCGAACGCCCAGCAGGTCAATGAGCAGATCAGCCGTCATTGACTTCACGAGGCCCGGACCCAAGGCGTTGCCGCGCAGGCCCTTCAGCGTCGTGCCGGCGGAGCGCAGTTCCAGGGCGCCGGTCAGGTAGAAGTCGCGCCAAGGTCCCGACTCACTCTGGTAGCCCAGCTGCTCCAGGGCGTCGGCTTGAAACAAGCGCGCCCCTTCATTCTCGGGTTCGGCGAACACCACGTGATTCACGACTTCGACGACCCACCGATAGTCGCCGGCGTCAAAATACTTCTGCGCCTTCTGAAGGACCGCCGCGGCGCCACCCATGAATTCGACGTAGCGCCTCGCCGCCTCGACGGGAGGGTGGGGCCAGAGGTGGGCCGGGTTGGCATCAAACCAACCGAGATAGCGCTGATAGACCGCTTTCGAATTATGCGAGACGGTGCCGTAGTAACCGTGGTTGAAGAACTCATCCTCGAGACCATCGGGAAGTTCCAATTGCTCGGCGATCTCGTTCGCGGTGAAACCAAGGTTGGCGAGGCGCAGCGTCTGGTCGTGCACGTAGCGATACGCGTCGCGCTGGCTCGCGAGGAACCTGGTGATCGCTTCGCCGCCCCAGCGGGGCCAGTGGTGGCTCGCGAAGAGCACGTCCGCATCGGGACCGTAGAGCGCCAATGATTCGTCAATGTACTTGCTCCAGAGCAACGAATCTCGGACCTGGGCACCGCGCAGGGTGTAGACGTTGTGCTGGTTCGACGTGCAGTTCTCGGCCATGCAGAGAGCTCGCATCTCGGGAAAGAAGATGTTCATCTCCGCCGGTGCCTCAGTGCCGGGCGTGATCTGGAACACCATGCGAACGCCGTCTATGACCAACTCGGTGCCGGTCGATTCAATCTCCAACGTCGGGGCCGCCAACCCGACCGTGGGAAGAGCGGGCAGACCTTTGCCCAGGCCGGTATCGACGTGGCCCTGCGCATCATGCGGAAGAAGGGCTCCGTACATGTACATGGCACGTCGAAGCATCACCGTGCCCGCCAGCACGTTCTCGCTGATCGCCGCCTCTAGAAATCCGGCGGGGGCAATCAGCTCGACTCGGCCCGACGCGATGTCGTCCTCGCTGAGCACGCCATGGATGCCACCGAAATGGTCGGTGTGGCTGTGCGTGTAGATAACCGCTTGCACGGGGCGAGGGCCCGCGTGCCCGTCAACCAACGCCAACGCCGCGCGGGCGGTCTCTTCGGCGGTGAGCGGATCAATAACGATCCAGCCGGAGTCACCGGCGACGAACGTGACATTTGAGATATCCATGCCGCGGACCTGATAGATCGATGGCGCCACTTCGAAGAGGCCGGCGATGTTGTTGAGCCGTCCCTGGCGCCACAAGCTCGGATTCACCGTCGTCGGCGGACTCTCAATCAGGGCAGCGTCGTCGAGGAATTTGTAACTGTCGAGGTCCCACACGGCGTGGCCGAAACGCCCCAGAACTTGGCGTGGAAAGCCCGGGGCGATACGACCACGCTCGGCGAGGTCGAAATCCTCATTGCCGCCCGACGCAATCCCTCGGCGCACGGTGGCCTGGTGAGCCTCTGTCGCCGCACTCGCTGGCTTGCGATCTGGTGTCAGCTCGGCCACGGCCGTACCTCCTCGTTGCACCCGTCCTGGTGAAAGCAACTCTAACCATCACCGCAAATTGCCCTGGCCCGGATCGGCCGCGTTGCCGCAATCGCAGGCCCGACTCGTCAAAGGTAAAGCGAAGGTGAAATTTGCAATAAAAGTAGGCCAAATAAGCGAGGTTTTCGAAGAGAGCCTTCGTTTTGCTTGCTAAAAGTGAGACGTGCATAACTCTTTTGTTTTGGCCTTTGTAGTGCTGATTGCAATTGGATTCGACTTCACCAACGGCTTTCACGACACGGCGAATGCAGTGGCCCCGACCGTGGCGACCGGCGCGTTGAAGCCTCGAACCGCAGTGCTCTTGAGCAGCTCGCTCAACCTCGTTGGAGCTTTTCTATCGCTGAAGGTCGCCGCCACCATCGCCAGTGGTATCGTCAGCCAAACCGACATCATTCTGCCTGTGGTCTTTGGCGGACTCATCGGGGCCATTGCGTGGAACGTCACGACGTGGTATTTCGGGATCCCTTCCTCGTCCAGTCACGCGCTCATCGGCGGGGTCATCGGAGCGATGATGGCCCACGCCGGAGGCCGTGCCGTGCTCTGGAGCGGCATCGTTGGAAAAGTTCTGGCCCCCGCAGTCGCGGCACCGATCATTGCCTTGGTCATCGCCGCCATCGCCACGACCCTGGCGCGCAGACTCACCAGTAACACCGACAACGACACCAAATCCCTCGGCATGCGCGTTGGCCAGATCGGTTCCACGTCATTGCTCTCGATTGCGCACGGCACCAACGACGCGCAAAAAACCATGGGCGTCATCACGCTGGCGCTCATCGCCAATGGCACGCTCGACGCGAACAGCGCGACGCCCAAGTGGGTGGTGGTCGTGTGTGGGCTTTCAATCGCCGCCGGGACACTCATTGGCGGGTGGCGCATTATCCGCACTATGGGACAAGGCTTCACCAAGCTCAGCCCCACCCAAGGTTTTGCCGCCCAGATGACCTCGTCGGTGGTCATCCTTTCATCGAGCCACTTTGGAATGCCCCTCTCTACCACCCACGTCGCGACCGGTTCGATTCTGGGCTCGGGCGTGGGCACCAAGAAGCGCTCGGTACGCTGGTCGCTCGCGGGAGAGGTCGCCTTGGCGTGGCTCATCACCCTGCCCGCAGCGGCCATCTGTGGTGCCTTGGCGTTCTACGGTCAGCGACTCTTTGGCACATCGGTGGGCGTGGTGGTGATGTCGGCGCTGCTGGCGGCCTACTGCACGGTCATCTTCGCTCTTTCGCGTAAGGACAAGATCACCGCCGACAACGTCAACGACCGTTGGGGCGAGCACGGTGAGGCGTTCGAGAAGCCCGCCGAGACCGTTAGCACCGGAGTATGAGGCCATGACCGCCCCCACCCCCGCGACCCCACTCATTGATTGGCACACGCTCGGTCAGGTTCTCTTCACGAGCGTCGTTTTGGGCATAGGTCTCGTCGTGATCTTCTCCGTCGGCGTCTACTCACTCTCGGTCTTTCGTCGCCCCGGGGCGACGATGGTGTCGCGCAGCACCAACGCAGCGCTGCTCTCGCTCATAACTCTGATCATCCTCGCGACGGGCGTCTGGGGCTTCTACATAATCATCCACAAATAGCCGAGCACCGAGGCGGGCGTTGGGACAAACCCGACTGCCCGGGCCACCGAGGTCTAAGTTTCCACTATGACGAAGAGAGAGGTCCGCTTTCCTCGTGAGTTCTCATGGGGAACATCAACGTCGGCCTACCAAATCGAAGGGGGCGGCACCAACACCGACTGGTGGCGTTTCGAGCGCACCGGGGATACTCCGGCCGTCGAACCGTGCGCCAACGCGTGCGACTCGTGGCACCGTTACGAGGAGGACCTCGACCTGCTCGTCAAGTTCGGCCTCAACGCGTTTCGACTCTCGGTCGAGTGGGCTCGGATAGAACCCGAACGCGATGTCATCTCCACTGAAGCGCTCGACCACTACCGCCAAGTGCTTCAAGCGTGTCACGCCCGATCGATCCTTCCGGTCGTCACGCTTCATCACTTCACGCTGCCGCTGTGGGTGGCCGACGCCGGCGGGTTCGAGAGTCCCGAAATTTCGACGTGGCTGGCCAACTACGCCCGCGTCGTTGGCGAAGCTCTCGGCGAGTACATCGGAGTGGCGTGCACCATCAACGAGCCGAACATCGTGGCGATCATGGGATACCTCGTCGGAGTGTTCCCACCTCGGGCGAGCAGTTGGGAACGGTTCGTCGCGGTCAACAAGACCATGCGCGCGTCGCACATTGCGATGCGCGACGCCCTGCGCGAGGGGCCCGGAACATTTCCCATCGGACTTCCACTCTCGATGCAAGAGTACGAAGCCGTCGACGGCGGCGAGGAGCAACTCGAGTCGCTGCGCCACGAAATGGAAGACGAGTACTTGAATGCCGTGAAGGACGACGACTACCTCGGGGTGCAGTGCTACACCAAGATGCTCATTGGCCCAAACGGCCTCGTCACGAACCCGCAAGACGAGCTCACGGAGATGGGCTACCTCTTCTGGCCCCAGTGCGTCGAGTACACGGTTCGCCGCGCGGCGCAGATTACTGGGCTTCCGATCATCGTGACCGAAAACGGCATCGGCACGAACGACGACGACCAACGCATCCGTTACCTCGCCGGCGCTCTGCAGGGGCTCAGCAACGTCATCCGCGACGGCGTTGACGTGCGTGGCTACTTCCAGTGGTCGTTGCTCGACAACTTCGAATGGATCCTGGGCTACGCGCCCAAGTTCGGCATCGTCGCGGTGGACCGATCAAGCTTCGCGCGGACGCCCAAGCCGTCGGCGCAGTGGTACGCGAACGCAACGAAGGGCTTTCCCGAGAGCGTCCTCTGAAAGCTCGCGCCAGGGCCGCATCAGCCGGTCGACACCCTGTTGAAGATTGGACTCGGCGACGAGATTGCAGTAAGTGAAGAGGACTTTCAGCGGATCTCCGACGCCTTCTTCACCGATCTGCAAGGAAAGTTCACTTGATGCCGGTCGGGGTCTGAAGTACTTTTGGCCAATGACCCTGCCTCAACTTCACATCACCGCGCTTGACTGTCCAGATCCCTTGGCCCTCGCGGACTTTTACTCCAGACTCACTGGACTGGAAGTCGAGCCCCTCGGAGATCTTCTGCCACAGGACGTCACGTGGATTGAGCTGGTGAACGACGGAAAGCCAACGCTCGGCTTTCAGAAAATTGACTCGTTCGTGGCGCCGACGTGGCCTGACGGCGCCCGACCCCAACAGTTGCATTTGGATTTCGACGTCGACGATCTCGACCGTGGCGAGCAACACGTGCTTTCTCTCGGCGCCACGAAGGCCGACTTCCAGCCCGGCGACACATTCCGGGTCTATCTCGATCCCGTAGGGCACCCTTTCTGCCTCGTACTTCGCACGTAGTCGTACCGCGGCGCCGCGAGCGAGCGACCCGTAGTTCGCCGCCGGAGTTCGGTCTCCTGAGCTCAGCTCAGGCTAAGCAGTGCGATACCTACCACGACCAGAGCAGCCGGCAGCACTATCCGGCGTACTTTGCCTTCGTGGAAGATCACCACCCCGATAAGCGCCGCCCACAGCACACCGGTCTCGCGCAGGGCGCTCACCGCGCCCAGGGGGGCTCGGAGTTGGGCCCAAAGAATGACGAGGTAGCCCACCATCGAAAGGACCCCGCCGCTCATACCAATCGCGGCCTTGCGAGTTCCCGGCCACCAACCGCGGTCTTGACGAGCGACCACGCCAACGAGCCACACGCTTGACTCAAGCGCAAACAGCGTCAATCCGTAACGAAAGGCGTTGTGGCTCACTCGAACGCCGAGTCCGTCGACCACGGTGTAAACGGCGATCGCGACGCCGGTGGCGAGAGCCCAATAGACCCCGCGAAGTTGACCAACCCCTCCCCCGCGTCGCGCCGCCAGGCTGACGATACCCACGACGATGCCAATGATGCCGAGCAGTCCACGCGCGCTGATGTGCTCGTTCGCAAATATCAGTCCGCCCATCGAAACGAGCAGGGGCGCGACACCTCGGGCAATGGGATAGGACCGGGAGAACTCCGTTCGACTGTACGCCCCCATGAGGAAGAGCTCGTAACCCACGTGGCACACCACCGAGAAGAGCAGATAGAGCAGCGCAGCGGATTTTGGCAGACCTACGAAGGGCCATGCAATCCAGCAAACGATCGCCACGCCGAGGTTGAGTAGGGCAAAGCTCGCGAACTGATCGTGCAGGCTCTTCGCCATGGCGTTCCACACCGCGTGGATCATCCCCGCGCCCAAGACCATCAAGACGACCGTTGTGCTCACGAAAACGCCACCGGTTCGTGGGACGGTGGCGACGCGATCAGCACGCCGACCATCCTACGAGTTGGGTTATTTTGCCTATTTTGCAACGCTCGAAGAGACATCGCTACAACGGATAGACTTACAATTCGCGTCTCGAGGTCTCCACTTCGAGAACACCGAGGACCTGTGGTGCAGCTCGGAGTGCACGCCGCCCTGTCAAGGCGGAGGTCGCGGGTTCAAATCCCGTCAGGTCCGCTCGACACCCGAAAGGGTGAAGAGGTTAGGTCGAGTAGCTCAGTTGGTAGAGCGCGCGCCTGAAAAGCGTGAGGTCACCGGATCGACGCCGGTCTCGACCACCAATCTGGTCGTCTCTTGGAATCTCTTTTCCTCGAGACGGCCATGTTTATTCTCGAGGTGTGCCGAGCGACTGCACGCGTACGCGGTGGTGATGGAGACTCGCGGTGGGCCGCCACTGACCCACGAGCACCAAGTTTCGTCGCAACCCTCGCAGAGCAATCTCCTGTTCGCTAACCTTGCGGCTCACGAGTCCGAGGGGCTCGATTCGAGCAACGATATTCGAGTCATAGCAGCGCTCGACCAAATAGGCGCTCACGAGATTTCGATGTCTTCGCGATGTAGTGGCCGACCGATAAAAATACCGCTCGACGATGTCGTTGTCCACCTGGGCCATTGGCGAAAGCTACCGGCGAGGTGTGACGCCAGACTCGTGACACAATACGCGGGGGGTCTGAGACCATGAGTGAACTGCCAAAAGTGACGCCGAGCTTCGCCGAGCAGCCGGCGGAGGTGGCCTGGCCTACCGACGTGTGGCCGCGTGGCGCGTGCGACCACCAGGCGCAGCTCGAGACGATCGTCGATGAGTCCTTCAGCCTTGACGAACTCTCGATCACCAACGCCGTCGTGATCGTCCAGGGCGGCCGGGTACTCGTCGAGCGCTACGGCGGCGTGCAAGAGTTCTTCGACCGTCCGGCGGTCGTCATTGCACCGGAGAGCCTGCTCCTCTCATGGTCCATGGCCAAGTCGATGCTGCACATGATCATCGGCGGACTGGTGGATCAAGGCGTTCTCTCGCCCGATGAGCGTGCTCGCGTTCCCGAGTGGAGCGCGCCGAACGATCCCCGGCACCAGATTCGCCTGCGCGACCTGCTCGCCATGCGTGACGGACTGGCATTCGTCGAGAACTACGAGGTTGGTGAAGTGAGCCACGTCATTGAGATGCTCTTCGGCGAAGGTCAGCAGGACATGGCGGCCTACACCGCGAATCTGCCGCTCGCCCACGAGCCGGGGACTTTCTTCAACTACTCGAGCGGCACCACGAACGTGCTCAGTCGAATCGTGGCTGACCGCGTTGGCTACGGTGACGCCTATCGCTCGCACCTGCGCAGCCATCTCTTTGACCCGCTCGGCATGAAGAGCGCCGAAGCGACCTTTGACCCGACCGGGGTCTTTGTCGCGTCAAGCTACGTCCACGCGACGGCGCTCGACTTCGCCAAGTTCGGACTGCTGTATCTGCGCGGGGGTCGGTGGGAGAACCAGCGGCTCATCTCGGAGTCGTGGGCCTCGACCGCCCAGGTCCCTCTCAGTCAGGACGAGGACAGTGGCTCCTACTACTCGTGGCAGTGGTGGGTGACCGGAGACCGCTACGGAACCTACTGGGCCAACGGCTACGAAGGTCAGATGATCAGCATCGTGCCCGCGCTCGACGCGTTGATTCTTCGATTCGGTCACACGCCCGAGGCGAACTACCCCGCACTCGACAAATGGCGCGGCCGGGTACTCGAGGTGCTCGCGAAAGAGCCCTAGGCGCCTTCGTACGAAAAGCCCAGGTCCGGTGCGCTGAATAACGCATCAAACGCCCAACCCTCGTCGCCCGCCATCGCCGCGGCCGTTCCACCGCGGTCAACCACCGCGAGCAGCAAGACCACCTCGGCGCCGTAGTCACGCACGACCCGCGCCGCCTCGAGCAGGCTGGTTCCCCGGGTCACCGTGTCTTCGGTGATGACCACGCGGTCGCCAGGGAGAAGCACGCCCGCGATTCGCCCGCCCCCGCCATGGTCTTTCACTTCCTTTCGCACGCTGAAGGCGCGAAGCATGCGGCCCCTGGTCGCCGCCACAGCGGCGGTGATAAAAGCGGCACCGTCGGCGCCCATGGTGAGTCCGCCTATCGCGCACGCGTCCGATGGAAGCCTCTCCAGGAGCAAGCTCGCCACGTCAACCATCACTTCTGGCGCGCAGATCGTCTGCTTGGAGTCAATGAACCATGCCGACGAGCGACCAGACTTCAGCACGAAGTCGCCGCGACGCACCGAATGTTCGAGCAGGTGCTCGAGCACGCGGCTTCGAGCGTCGCTCATGACAGCACTACCGACCCGCTGCCGCTGCGCACGTGACCAACGACTGAGACCGTGAGGCCAGCACCACGGGCGACCTCTACGGCGGAGTCGGTGTCGTCGGCGTCAACGGCCACCACCATGCCGAGACCACAGTTGAAGACACGCACCATCTCGTCCGCGCTGACTTGTCCGCGCCGCTGTATCTCCAGGAATATCTCAGGGGTCTCGAAGCTGTCCATGTGGATGACGGCGTCGCGGGTGGGCGGCAGGATTCGACCAACGTTGCCGAGGATCCCCCCGCCGGTGATGTGCGCGGCCGCGCGAAGGCCCCCGCCAAGCTCTTCACGCAAGGCCGTGATGGCGGGCGAGTAGATAACCGAAGGAACCAAGAGTTCATCGCCGAGCGTGCGCGAAGAACCTTCGTAGGCGGGTTCGCCGAGCGACGCGTCGCTCGTGATCAACACTTTTCGCGCAAGCGAGTAGCCGTTGGACCTGAGTCCCGGTGAGCCAAATCCCAGGAGCACATCGCCCTTGTGCACCTTATGGGGCCCCAGTTCGTGACCCTTTTCGACAACACCGACGGCAAACCCAGCGACGTCGAGGTCGTCCGGGTTCATGACGCCGCCGTGTTCAGCCGTCTCGCCACCCAAGAGCGCCGTGTTCGCGAGCCGGCAACCCGCGGCAATCCCGCCCACCAGTTCCTCGAGACGATGCGGATTAAGGGCGCCAACGGCGACGTAGTCGAGCAAGAACAGCGGCTCGGCACCCACGCACGCGAGGTCGTCGACCAGCATCGCGACGAGGTCAATTCCCACCGTGTCGTAGCGTCCAACCTGGCGCGCCACCTCCAGCTTGGTGCCAACACCGTCGGCCGACGCCACGAGAACGGGCTCTTTGAATTTCTTGACGTTGAGGGCGAAGAGCCCCGCGAAGCCACCAATGCCGCCGAGCACCTCCGCGCGCTTCGTGCTGTCAACGGCTTCCCTGATCCGCTCTATCGCGTCGTCGCCCGTTGCAATCGAGACCCCCGCCGCGGCGTAGGTCATTCCACCCGGCGGCTGGTCGAGGAGCCGACTCACCAGCGGCCTCCGGCTGCTCCTAGAGCCACCGGGGTCGGGGCCGGGTAGTTGCCGGTCAAGCAGGCGTCGCAACACTCGCCGTCGAGTCGGATGGCGGTGCGAAGATTCTCGAGCGTGATGAACTCCAACGAGTCCGATCCGATGAAGGCGTTCATCTCGGCGACTGAACGGTTCGCGGCCAAGAGATCGACACGGGTAGGGGTGTCGATGCCGAAGTAACAGGGCCACATGAAGGGAGGCGACGAGATTCGCAGGTGCACTTCTTTCGCCCCCGCGTCGCGCAGCATTCGCACGAGCGCCTGGGTCGTCGTGCCACGAACAATCGAGTCGTCAACGACCACGAGACGCTGGCCCTCAATGTTCTCGCGCAGCGGATTGAGTTTGCGGCGCACGCTCGCGGCACGCTTGTCTTGATCGGGTGCGATAAAGGTGCGGCCAATGTAGCGATTCTTCACGAGGCCGTAACCAAACGGTATGCCCGAGGCTTTGGCGAATCCCTCAGCCGCCGGTATCCCCGAGTCGGGCACGCCCATCACGATGTCGGCGTCAATCGTTGACTGACCCGCGAGCAGTTCACCCATGCGTCGACGAGTGGTGTGCACCTGATGGCCCATGAGGTACGTATCGGGACGCGCGAAGTAGACGAACTCGAAGATGCACAGCATCTGCTTCTCGCCGGCGGGCTCTAGTAGCTGCACCGATTCGACACCTTCGTTGGTGATGGTAATCATCTCACCGGGTCGAATCTCTCGAATAAACGTCGCGCCCACGACGTCGAGCGCGGGCGACTCCGATGCCACGATCCAGCCTTCGGGGGCGTCCTCGGTGCCTAGGCGACCGAGGCACAAGGGGCGAAATCCGTAGGGGTCGCGCACCGCGTGCACCATGTTGGCCTCAAGGATCACCATCGAAAACGCGCCTTCGGCCTTCGCCAGCACCTCGCCGAGCGCGCCACTCAGCGTGAGGCCCCGCTCGACGGCACGAGCCAACAGCTCGGCCACGAGGTCCGAGTCCGAGAGCATCGACGTCACTTGAATGCCCGCGACGTCGGCGAGGACCTCGGTGTTGGTGAGGTTGCCATTGTGGGCGATCGCGAAGCCCGACGAGCCCGCGGACCGATACACCGGCTGTGCGGCGGTCCAGTTGGCCGAGCCCGACGTCGAATAGCGGGTGTGGCCAATGACGATCGATCCCGCGAGGGCGCGAAGCGTCGTGTCGGCGAACACGTGACTTACCAGCCCGTTGTCCTTGACGACAGTGATCTGCTGATTGTGAAAGGTGGCCATTCCGGCCGATTCCTGACCACGGTGCTGCAAGGCGTAGAGCGAGTCGTAACAGAGATGTGAGACGTCGCGTCCCGGAGCCACAATCCCAACAACGCCGCAAGCTTCTTTCATGCCTTCTCCACTTTAGGGGGCATTCGATGGAAAGGCACTACGACATTCTCGCACAGACGCCAAGGTCCGTTGCGCGCCTTCTGTACGCTGGAGTCGTGATTGACCTGCATACGCACTCGACGTTCTCTGACGGCTCGGACACCCCGACCCTCCTGGCCCAGAATGCCCACGAGCTGGGTATTTCGGCACTGGCCCTGACCGATCACGACACCACGGCGAGCCACGGCGAAATGGCGGGTGCCTGTGCCGCCCTCGGAATAGACCTGATCACCGGCGTCGAGATCTCGCTGCGCGACAGCGTCTTTCCCAAACTCCTGGCCGATGGCCGCAAGGAGGCCCGCAACGTCCACGTGCTGGCCTACTTTGTGCCGCTGGAACCCTCGCATCCGCTGCAGCAGAAATTGGCCACGCTCCGCCTCGACCGTGACGTCAGAAATAGGGCCCTGGTCATCCTCTTGAACGAAAGGGGATTCGAGCGAATCACGCTCGACTACCTCACGTCGATGGCCGGCAATCTGGACTCCATTGGCCGTCCCCATTTCGCGCGGGCCATGTTCGAACTTCACCCAGAGATTGTGGGTGAACGCACCGACGAAGCGTGGGGCCGGGTGTTCATCGAGTGGCTGGGAAGCGACGGCAAGGCGTACATCCCCAAGACGAGCATGCCCATCGAGGAGTTCGTCGACGCGGCCAAGGGCTCCTCGACGCTCTTTTCCATCGCCCACCCCCTGGTGAACTACGTCGACGGCGCCAGCGCATCAGCGATCGAAGCAACGATGCCGCGCGTCATGGCGTCGCTTCGCGAGCGGGGCTTCGCGGGCGTCGAGGCCTACTACGGCGGAACCAACGAGCCGACCAGGTCGCTCATGGTGAAGTTGACCCGCGACGCGGGAATGATTCCAACCGGTGGATCCGACTATCACGGAACCTACAAGACCGACGTCAAGCTGGGCTTCGGGAAGTCGGGGGACTTGCGAGTTCCCAACGAGGTGTTGGACGAGCTACGAGCCCTGCTCTAATCAACCGAAGCGAGCGCGTCCTCGAGGGCAGTGCGCCGGCGCAGTTCGATGTCGCCGACGTTGAGGTCGATGACCGAGCCAATCCTCAGGGTCGCCCCGCCCACTGCTCCAAGGTCCGCTACCGGCACGCCCGCCAGGCCGGCCCGAGCAACGAAAGCCTCGACGTTGTTCGTCGCCATGACGAATCGGCCCGGGAACTCGCTGAATAGTTCGCCGTGGCTAGTCAGTTGCCTCACGGTGGCCCCGATGCCGGTTGACGCAGCCATTTCGGCCAGTGCGGTGGCGAGTCCGCCCCCGCCCACGTCGTGCACCGCGGTCACATCACTCGACGCGCCCGCGCAGATTGCCGCGATCTCGCTGGCCACAAAGCTGAACGTCGGGACCAGCGTCGACGCGTCGAATCCGGGCACATTGCCCCCCCGACGACCTCGCTTCGTGGCCCATCGGGTTCCGCCCAGTGGGTAGGGCACCGGACCCGAGGCGGCTCGCGTCCCCACGAGAACCAGCGAGTCACCCTCGTGCCACGCCCAACCCGGAGGGGGCGCAAGCAACGAGTCCACGACTCCCAGCAGCCCTACGACCGGCGTCGGGTCGATATCGTTCCCGCCGCTCTCGTTGTAGAGCGAGACGTTCCCGCCAATGACCGGAAGTCCGAGTCCGTTGCACGCCTCGGCCATGCCGTCGATGGACTCCGAGAGCTGCCACATCACCTCGGGGTGCTCGGGGTTGCCAAAGTTGAGGCAGTTCACGACGGCCTTCGCGGTTGCGCCGACGCACGCCAGGTTGGCCACGCTCTCGGCGACGGTGAGGGCGGTGCCCACGCGGGGGTCCAGTGCGCACCAGCGGGGATTCGAGTCAGTGGAAAGCGCAATCCCCCGCTCGGAGAAGGGCAGTCCGGGCCCGGCGAGGCGCAACAGCGCCGCGTCACGACCCGGTCCCACGACGGTGTTCAAGAACAGTTGCGAGTCGTACTGGCGGTAGACCCACGCGGGGTCGATGAGCAGACCCAGGAGATCGTCGTTGGGCGAACCGACGGGCTCGTCATTCGTCGGGTCGTCCGCGTGCACCGCGTCGAGGGACTCGGGGCGCTTACGCGGCCGGTCGTAGAGGGGGGCTTCGTCGGCCAGGGACGACGCGGGCACTTCGGCGAGGACCTCCCCGTCGAAGCCGCGCCGGATCCGCAGCATTCCAAACGGCTGGCCCGCGCTATCGAGCGAAGGCTCGACGACGTGGCCCACGATGCTCGCTCGCACTTCCCACTTCGCGCACAGCTGCGCAACGGCCGACCAGCTCTCGGGAGTGATGATGGCGAGCATCCGCTCCTGGCTCTCCGAGGTCATAATTTCGAAGGGTTGCATTCCCTCCTCGCGCAGCGGCACCGCCGTGATATCGACGTCCATCCCCACGCCCCCGCGCGCCGCGGTTTCGCTCGTCGCGCAGACGAGGCCCGCGCCGCCGAGGTCCTGGATACCCACGACCAGCTTGCGATCGAGCAGTTCGAGGCACGCCTCAATGAGACGCTTCTCCTCGTAGGGGTCGCCAACTTGCACGCTGGGTCGCTTCGCGTCGTCGAGCGACTCCGCTCCGTCTTCGCCACTGAATCCCGCGGACGCCAGAACCGACACGCCGCCAATGCCGTCACGACCCGTCGATGAGCCGAGCAGCACCGCAAGATTGCCAACGCCCGAAGCCACGCCGAGCACGAGACGATCGGTGGGCAGGGCGCCGGCGCACAAGACGTTCACCAGCGGATTGGACGAGTAGCAGTCGTCGAAGGTGAGTTCGCCACCAATGGTTGGAACTCCGACCGAGTTTCCGTAGCCCGAGATGCCCGACACCACCCCTTCGACGAGCCAACGCTGGCGGGCGTCGGTGAGTTCACCGAAGAAGAGCGGGTCCATTACCGCGAGGGGGCGCGCACCCATGGTGAAGACGTCACGCAGAATCCCCCCGACACCCGTCGCCGCACCCTGATACGGCTCAATCGCTGACGGATGGTTGTGGCTCTCGATGCGAATCGCGACCGCGATCCCGTCGCCCGCGTCAATGACCCCGGCGTTCTCACCCGGGCCCACGAGAACGTGCGGTGCCTCGGTGGGTAGGCGCTTGAGATGCATCCGCGACGACTTGTACGAGCAGTGCTCGCTCCACATCACGCCGTAGAGCGCGAGCTCGAGGGGATTGGGGTCTCGGCCAAGCACGGAACGAATATCGTCCAGTTCGGAGTCCGTAAGACCAAGGGCGCGGTGCAGGGACTCGGGGGCGCTACTCACCCCACCAAACTACTGGCCGGCGCGACCACCCTCACCGCGCACCCCATCGAGTTCGCGACGGTGGGTCCAGACCCACCTCGAGAGCCATGTCGCGGCGGCGAAGGTGACGATGTTGATGCCCAACTCGATGAGTCCGCTCGAACCATGCGCCCAGATCCCGTGCTCGATGTCGTAGAGAACGTCCATGGCACCCAGGTAGAAACCGGCGCCGGCGCCGAGCAGCATGTAGAGCACCGCCGACGGCGACCTTTGGCGCAGCGCGCGCGCCGAAAGAAGCAGGAAGACGACGATGAAGCCGTCCGCCAATGGAAATGCCTGCTCGAAGTTCACGTAGCTGGCATTGGACTCCGCGGCGACCAGCGAGCGATGAGCGAACCAGGCCACCCAGTAGAGGACCACGATCGCAGCGAGGACGTAGCACACTGCGATGAGCCTTCGGCGAGGATCCTTCATGCGCCCAGCCCGCGTGGCTTCGTCTCTAGCGGCTGAGGGCGGGAGCGTAAAGGAAGCCTTGGAGCAGCACCCGGCCGTCCGCGCTGCCGAGCAAGGTAGACATGGCTCGTTCGGGGTGGGGCATCAGACCGACGACGTTGCCGGCCACGTTGGATACTCCCGCGATGTCGCCACGGGACCCGTTGGGATTCTCCTTGTAGCGAAGCGCGATCTGATCGTTCGCCTCTAACGAACGGTACGTCTCGTCATCGCAGGTGTACGCCCCCGAGAAGTGGTTGATCGGGATGACCAGCTCCTGGCCCTTCGTGGCGCCGCGGGTCAGTACCGACTTCGTCGACTCGACGATGAGCGTCGTGGGCTCGCAGATAAAGGTCAGCCCGCGGTTCTTCTGCAACGCGCCCGGCAAAAGACCGGCCTCGGTGAGAACTTGAAAGCCGTTGCAGATGCCAAGGACTGGTCCCCCGTCCCTCGCGAAGGACTCAACCGCCGCCATCACGGGCGAGAACCGGGCCAGCGCGCCGGGACGGAGATAGTCGCCGTGGGCGAATCCACCGGGCAGAATGACCCCGTCGAAACCGGAAATGGCGGTCTCGGAGTGCCAGATGAACTCCGCCTCGGCGCCGAGTGCGGTGACGGCCGCCACGGCGTCGTATTCGCAGTTTGACCCAGGAAACACCACGACGCCGATGCGGGTCACTCGACACCTCCGGGCGTCGTCGCACCGAGGCGGGCCGAGGCGTTCTCGATCACCGGGTTCGACAGCAGTCGCTCGGCGAGTGCGGTCGCTTTTTCGAGCGCGGACGCCTCGTCGGGGGCGTCAATGCTCATGCGAAATGACTTGCCGGCGCGCACGTGGGTCACTCCGGTAAAACCCAGCGCCGGCAGGGCGCGCTCGATGGTGGCGCCCTCCGGATCGGCGATACCTTCGCGCAGCGTGACGGTGACAATGACGGGGAAGTTCACGACTACGCACCGTACCAGTCTGAGAGCGGGTGCCCGGCCACTCGTTCGTAGGCGGCGATGTAACGGGCCGACGTCACGCTGACAATCTCTTGCGGCACCGGCGGCGGCGGCGGCGTCCGGTCCCAGGGCTGGTTCGCCAACCAGTCTCGAAAGGGCTGTTTGTCGAACGATGGCGGGGTTTCACCCGGCCGGACTTCGTCGGCGGGCCAGATCCTCGACGAATCGGGCGTCAGCACCTCATCACAGACCACGAGCTCTCCGTTCACGAATCCCAGCTCGAACTTGGTGTCGGCGAGCACCAAGCCCACCTCGGCCATCGACGCCGCCGCCCTCGTAAAGAGGTCGAGGCACAGATCCTTCGCCCGGTTGAGGACATCCGCTCCCACGATTCCCTCGGCGGTCGCGAGGTCGATGTTGACGTCGTGACCGGATTCCGCCTTCGTTGAAGGGGTGAAGCGAGGCGTCGCAAAAGAGTCGGTGAGTCGCAGACCTCTCGGCACCTCCATGTTGTGAACGGTTCCCTTGAGCGCGTATTCGTCGTACGCCTGGCCCGCGAGTCGACCCCTCACGATGCACTCGAGGGGCAGCATTTTGGCGCGGCGAACCAGCATTGCCCTACCGTGCCAGTGCCGTTCCTCGAGGAAGCCGGGTACGAACTCGTCTATCACCGCCGGGTCGCAGGCCACCAATGACGTGGGTACCGAGTCGGCGAACTCGCGCACCCAGTAGTGCGTGAGGGCCGTGAGCACACGACCCTTCTGCGGGATTGGCTCATTCATCACCACGTCAAAGGCGCTCAACCGGTCCGAGGCGACCATCAGGAGATGCTCTTCGTCGACCTCGTAGAGGTCGCGGACCTTGCCCGAGTAGATGTGGTGAATATCGAGGCTGGTCACGAGCGCCACGTCAGAGCGTCGAGGAACCGGCCGCGATGTGCCAAGAGCCGCTGGGCGTCAAAGGCCCGAGCGAGGGCGTCATTGCTGAGAGTGACCGATTCATCACCTTCGATGATCTCTCGGAAGTTACGTCGCTCCTCAACCGCCTGACGAGCGCAGGCCTGCACAATCCGATACGCGTCATCGCGCGACATTCCAGACTCCACGAGTGCCAGCAGAACGGACTGGGAGAAGACCAGACCGAGTGAACCCGTCGTCAGGTTCTCGAGGGCTCGCTCGGGATGCAGCACCAGCCCCTGGGCGAGTCCGGTGGCCTTTCGAAGCATGTACACCGTGAGCTGCAGGGCATCGGGCAAGACCACGCGCTCAACGCTGGAGTGCGAGATATCGCGCTCGTGCCAGAGGGCCACGTCCTCGAGCCCAGCCTGCAGGTAGCCACGCAGGACTCGACTGAGCCCGCAAAGCCGCTCGGACAGGACGGGATTGCGCTTGTGCGGCATCGCCGATGATCCCTTTTGACCCTTGGTGAACGGCTCTTCGGCCTCGCCCACTTCGCTCCGGGCCAGCAGGCGCACCTCCAACGCGAACTGCTCCATTGCCGTGCCGAGCGACGCGCAGGCGTAGAGCAGTTCCGCGTGGCGATCACGGGCAATCACCTGGGTGGCGGGCACGGGCTTGAGACCGAGGGCGCGGCAAACGAACTCTTCGACCGCTGGATCGATGTTCGAAAAGGTGCCCACCGCACCCGAGAGCTTCCCGACCGCGATCGCGTCGCGAGCTCGTCTCGCCCGCTCTATGTCGCGCTGAACCTGCAAGGCGAAAAGGGAGAACTTGGCCCCGTAGGTGGTGGGTTCGGCGTGCATTCCGTGGGTGCGCCCGATAATGGGCATGTCGATCGACTCCGCGGCTCGAACCGTGAGGGCGTCTCGCAGGGCGGTCGCCTCGGTGATGACTATGTCCATGGCTCGCGTCAACGTATGGCACAGGGCGGTGTCAACCACGTCGGACGACGTGAGGCCGTAGTGGATCCAGGCGCCTTCGGGCATGCCGATTTTCGCCTGCACGATGTCCACAAACGCCGCGGTGTCGTGGTTCGTTATCTGCTCGCGTTCGTCGACTTCGACGACGAATGCCGCGTCGATGACGGGACGGCGCTTTCGCAGCTGGGCCACGTCGTTCGCGGGCAACACCCCCTGCTCCGCGAGTGCTTCAGCGGCGAGGATCTCAACCTCGAGCATCGTGTCGAAGCGGTTCTCGTCGCTGAAGAGCGCGGCTACGTCCTTGGGTGCATACCTCGGAATCATCTGTCTCCTTTAGATCACGGCGAGGGCGATGTCGGTGCGCATGACGCTTCCCTCAAAGGTTACGAGCGCCGCGCCCCGGTAGGCGCGCTCGCGGGCGAGAGCCATCGTTGGCCCGACCCCGGTGACGGCAAGAACACGCCCGCCGGCGGTGACGAACCGGCCACCTTCGTCACGGGCCGAGCCCGCGTGAAACACGGTCACTCCCTCTACGGATTGGGCCAACTGTCCGTCTTCTCCGAGCCCCTCGATCGGGTCACCAGACCGCGAGCCCTGGGGGTAGCCGTGCGACGCCACGACGACGGTGACGGCGTAGTCCTTCGTTCGAAACGACGTCGCATCGAGACGGCCTTCGCCCACGCGAGCCAACAGGTCATAGAGATTCTCTCCGTAGAGCGGCACCAGCACCTCGGTCTCGGGGTCGCCGAAACGGACGTTGTACTCGAGGAGTTTGGGGCCCTTGGAGGTCAGCATCACTCCGGCGTAGAGCACGCCGCGAAAGTCGATCTCCCGCTTCGCGAGTTCGGCCAACGTCGGCGCCACGATGTCCGCCATGACGCGCTCCACGAGCGCGGGCGTCATGGCGAGCATGGGCGCGTACGCCCCCATCCCGCCGGTGTTGGCGCCCTCATCGTCGTCGCCGACGCGCTTGAAGTCCTGGGCTGGTACGAGCGCGAGCGCGGTCGTGCCGTCGCAGAGGACGGTCAGCGAGCACTCCTCGCCGTCGAGCCCCTCTTCGATAATCACCGTGGTTCCGGCGTCGCCGAAGGCGTCGCCGCTGAGTTTGTCGCGGATATCGGCGCGGGCTTGGTCGAAGTCGCTGGTGACGAGCACTCCCTTTCCGGCCGCCAGGCCGTCGGTCTTGATGACGTAGGGGGCTTGCATGGTGCCGAGATACTCAACGGCGCTCGCCTCGTCTTGAAAGACCCCGAACTCGGCCGTCGGAACACCCGCCGCCTCGAGGAACTCCTTCATGAATGCCTTGGAACCTTCAAGGCGAGCCCCGTCGCGACCCGGCCCGACGACGATCTTTCCCTGGGCTCGGAGTTGATCGGCCAATCCCTCGACGAGGGGTTGTTCGGGTCCGATGACGAAGAGGTCGGCTTCGAGTTCTTGCGCCGGCGTGTCGACACAGGTGATGCCATGCGCGGCAATTCCCGCGTTGCCGGGCGTCACCACGACCTCGGCGCTCTTCGCGAGGCCCCACGCCAGCGCGTGCTCGCGCGCGCCTGAGCCAACGACGACGCAGCGCCTCACGAGGGTCGAACGAACTGCTCTCGGCCTGGACCAACGCCAACGACCGAGATGGTGACGCCGATGGTTTCCTCCAGGAACTGTACGTAACTCTTGGCCCGGGCGGGCAGCTGCTCGTAGTTAGTGAATGAAGTGATGTCGCTCTTCCATCCGGGTAGCTCCTCGTAGATCGGCGTCACGTCGTGCAGCACCGACTGGTGGTACGGCGGGTAGTCGTAACGTACGCCGCCCGCCTCGTAGCCAACGCAGACCTTGATCTCGTCGAGGGTGTCGAGCACGTCGAGTTTGGTGAGGGCGATTTCGGTGAGCGAGTTGAGTCGCGCGGCCTGGCGCGCCATTACCGCGTCGAACCAGCCAACGCGACGACGGCGCCCCGTGTTCGTGCCGTACTCGTGACCACGCTCGACCAGAAGTTCCGCCATGTCGCCATCGAGCTCGGTCGGAAATGGTCCCGCCCCCACCCGGGTCACGTACGCCTTCGCGATTCCCACAATGTCGGTCAGGTCGCGCGGCCCGAGCCCCGAGCCCGTGCAGGCTCCACCGGCGACCGGATTGGATGACGTCACAAAGGGGTAGGTGCCGTGATCGAGGTCAAGGAAGGTCGCCTGAGCGCCCTCGAGAAGTATCCGCTCGCCACGATCCAGCGCGTCGTGGACAATCCCCACGGTGTCGCCAATCATCGGGGCGACTCGAGGAGCAAGTTCGTCAAGATACTTGGCGGCGATGTCCGAGGCGCTCATGGCCGGGCGGTTGTAGATCTTGTTGAGGACCAGATTCTTCTCGTGCAACACCACGTCGAGCTTCTCTCGAAAGATCTTCGCGTCGAGCAGGTCCTGCACGCGAAGTCCGACGCGCGACGACTTGTCGGCGTAGGCGGGGCCGATACCCCGCTTGGTGGTTCCGAGGGCGTTCTTGCCCAAGAAACGCTCCGTCAGTCGGTCGAGCTCCTGATGGTACGGCATGATCAAGTGCGCGTTGCCGGAGACCACCACTTTGGAGACGTCCACGTTCTTCGCGCTCAACGTGTCGAGTTCGGCCAGCAGCACGGCGGGATCGACGACGACACCGTTTCCGATCACCGGCGTGATGTGCGGATAGAGAACGCCCGACGGCACGAGCTGCAGCGCGAACGCCTCGCCCTCGACGACGATCCGATGCCCGGCGTTATGGCCGCCTTGATAGCGCACCACCATATCCATGTCACGAGCCAAAAGGTCGGTTAACTTCCCTTTGCCTTCGTCACCCCACTGGGTTCCGACTACCACGGTTGCGGGCACTTGACTCCCTCGAGACGGCCTCGTTGCAGACCAAGCCTACCGTACGGAAAATCGTCCTTCGATCCGCCTACGTGAACGTCAGCGCGCCGTCGGCGACGTCCACGTTGATCGTGTCGCCTTCGTGGTAGACGCCTTCGAGAACCGCGAGCGCGAGCGGGTCCTCGAGTCGACGTTGAATCACCCGCTTCAGGGGGCGCGCACCGAAGGCGGGGTCGTAGCCCTCGCGGGCCAGCTGTTCCGAGGCCGCGGGCGTCACGTTGAGGGCGAGGCGGCGCTCCGCGAGCCGGTGACGCAGACGGCCGAGCTGGATCCCCACGATGACCGCGAGGTCGTTCTCGTCCAGTTCGCGGAAGCGAATGATGTCATCGATCCGGTTCACGAACTCGGGTCGGAAGAACTCCTGGGGGTCCCCGGGGAGGTTGCTCGTCATTATGAACACCACGTTCGTGAAGTTCACCGTGCGACCCTGACCGTCGGTCAGGCGGCCGTCGTCAAGAACCTGCAGCAGCAGGTTGTAGACGTCGGGGTGAGCCTTCTCGATCTCGTCCAGCAACACCACCGCGTAGGGGCGCCGTCGGATGGCCTCGGTGAGTTGGCCGCCCTCTTCGTAGCCCACGTAGCCCGGCGGAGCCCCGATGAGGCGGCTGACCGCGAACTTCTCCATGTACTCACTCATGTCGAGGCGGACCATCGCCTTGTCGTCATCGAAGAGGAACTCGGCGAGGGCGCGCGCCAGCTCCGTCTTTCCGACACCGGTCGGACCCATGAACAAGAACGAGCCAATTGGTCGATTCGGATCGGAGAGCCCGGCGCGCGACCGACGAATGGCGTTCGAGACCGCCACCACGGCCTCGTCTTGGCCAACGATGCGCGAGTGCAGCAACTCCTCCATACGAATCAGCTTGTCGACTTCGCCCTCGAGCAACTTCGAAACCGGAACACCCGTCCAGCGGCTGATCACCTCGGCGATGTCCTCGGCGTCAACCTCTTCCTTCAAGAAGGCACCGTTGGCCTGCAACTCGCCAAGCTCGCGGGTCGCTTCGGCGATCTTCCTCTCGAGCTCGGGTATCGTCCCGTAGCGAAGGGCCGCCGCGCGATTCAGATCTCCGTCGCGCTCGAGGCGGTCGCCTTCGGCGCGGCGGTCCTCGAACTCCAGCTTCGCCGTTCGAATCTTCTGAATTGCCTGCTTCTCGGCTTGCCAGCCGGCCGCGAGTCCGTCGAACTTCTCACGCTGGTCGGCGAGCTCTTCTTCCAACTTCGCCAGACGCTCGAGCGACCGGTCATCGGTCTCGCCCGCCAGGGCCACCTGCTCGATCTCCAGTTGGCGGATGCGGCGGATGACGACGTCGAGTTCGGTAGGCATCGAGTCAATCTCGATTCTCAACTTCGCCGCCGCCTCGTCCATCAGGTCAATGGCCTTGTCGGGCAGGTTCCGGTTCGGAACGTATCGCTGGGACAGCGCCGCCGCCGCGACGAGGGCGGCGTCTTGGATGCGCACGCCGTGGTGCACTTCGTAGCGCTCCTTCAGTCCGCGAAGTATCGCCACCGTGTCCTCGATTGAGGGCTCGCCCACGAAGACCTGCTGGAAGCGTCGCTCGAGGGCGGCGTCCTTCTCGATGTACTGGCGATACTCGTCGAGCGTGGTCGCACCTATCAGGCGCAACTCCCCGCGCGCCAAGAGCGGCTTGATCATGTTGCCCGCGTCCATCGAGCCTTCGCTCGCGCCCGCGCCGACAATCGTGTGGAGCTCGTCGATGAAGGTGATGACGTTACCCTCGGCGTCTTGGATCTCCTTCAGCACCGCCTTCATGCGCTCTTCGAACTCACCGCGATATTTCGCCCCGGCGACCATCGAGCCCAGGTCCAGGGAAATGACCTTGCGGTCACGCAGCGACTCGGGAACGTCGCCGTCAATGATGCGAAGGGCCAGCCCTTCGACGATGGCGGTCTTACCTACTCCGGGCTCTCCAATCAGGACCGGGTTGTTCTTCGTGCGACGCGAGAGCACTTGGATGACGCGGCGAATCTCGTCGTCACGGCCGATTACCGGATCGAGCTTGCCGGCTCTCGCGAGCGCAGTCAGGTCACGCCCGTACTTCTCGAGCGACTGAAACGTCTCCTCGGGATTCTCCGACGTGATGCGCGCCGATCCTCGAATTGAGCGCAGCGCCTGCAGCAGCGCCTCGCGAGAGGAACCGAGCAGTTGCGCCCACGCCACGATGACGTGATCGACCGACAAGAAGTCGTCGCCGAGATCGGCGCGCAACTCGTCGGCCTCTTCGAGTCCCTTGCGCGCCTCGTTCGAAAGCCCCGGTTGCGTGCCACCCACGGTGCGGGGTTCGCCAGCGACCTTCTCGTTGAGCGACGCCGCGACCCCTATCGGGTCGACGTCGGCGCCAATGAGGAGCGGGCGGGCGATGCCGTCGGCCTGGTTCAAGAGCGCAAGCAGAAGATGCGCGGGGGTGACGTAGGGGTTGCCCGCCGCGGCGGCTTGGGTGGTGGCGGCCTGAAACGCCTCTCGGGTCTTTACGGTCCAGCGTTGCGGATCGAGTGTCATCTAGACGCCTCCTCGTTGGCGGCGCTGTGCGTCGATGAACAGCGCCATCGTGTTGCGTACCGGCACGAGTTCGCGCCGGTACTGGCGGTGCGTCTCTTGCACGTGCGAGCGGGCCTCCTCGGCGGCGGCGGCGAGCTGCTCCCTGGCGGTCGCCAGCTCATTCTCGAGCCGCATGATCCTCTTCACACCTTCGAGGCTTACACCCTCGTTCGTGAGGTCTTGAATGCGTCGCAGCGCCACCAGGTCCGCCTCGGAGAACCGGCGTGATCCGCCGCTCGTTCGTTGCGGGTTCAAGAGTCCGCTGCGCTCGTAGTTGCGAAGCGTCTGGGGGTGCACGCCGGCGAGCTCGGCGAAGACCGAGATCACGTAGACGGCGTGGTGATGGCGCTCGTTCATGAATCAACCTCTTCATTCAGGGCTTTGGCGAGTTTCTCGACCAGAGTCCGTTGTTCCTTGTTCAGTTTCGCGGGCACCGTGACCCGCACCGTGACGAGGAGGTCGCCCGCCGCGTGCTTTCCGGCGGCGGGAACGCCCCGACCCCGCACTCGCATCGTGGTCGCCGGCTGCGTGCCCGCGGGAATCTTGAGCGTGACCGGCCCATCGAGCGTCGCGACATCCACCGTGGTTCCCAGAATTACCTGGGTCAGGGGAACGTCCACGATCGTGGCGACGTGACGGCCACGCCTCTCGAAGCGGGCGTCGCCGGAAACGTGCACGTCGACAAAGAGGTCGCCCGCGGGACCCCCGTGGCCACCGGGATTGCCCTTGCCCTTCAGGCGGATCCGTTGACCGTCGACGACGCCAGCGGGGACTCGAACGTTCACCCGACGCGACGAGGGCTCACGACCGGTGCCGTGACACGAGGCGCACGGGGTCACTATCCGTCCACCACGGCCCTGACAGACCGGACAGACGCTCGACATCGCGAACGGTCCCTGGTCGTCATTCAGTACACCGCGACCCTGACAACGCTCGCACGTGGCAAACCCGCTTCCCGGAGCTGCGCCCTTGCCGCCACACGTGTGGCAGGCGTCGCCGCTCGGCAAGTTGACCGTGGTCGTGACGCCCATCACGGCATCACGAAAACTCAGGTGCAGCGCGGTTTCGAGGTCGGCGCCACGCTGGGCGCGCTGGCGGCGACCGCCGCTGAAGAGTCCGCCGAAGATATCGCCCAGGTCCCCGAAATCGCCGGTTTGAAAATTGAATCCACCCGTGCTGGGCCCGCCCGGTCCACCGGGACCACCAAACCCGGCGCCCGCTGCCCCAAGCCGTCGGACCTCGTCGTACTCTTTGCGCTTCTCCGTGTCGCCGAGCACGTCGTAGGCGACCGACACCTCTTTGAACTTCTCCTCGGATCCGGGGTTCGTGTCGGGATGAAGTTCTTTCGCGAGCTTGCGATAGGCGCGCGTGATCTCCTTCGCTGTCGCACTCGACGACAGCCCCAAAACCTTGTAGTAGTCCGTATCGAACCACTCACGCTCGGCCATTTAGCCCTTCACTCTCACCATTGCCGGGCGCAGGACGGCACCCTTCCAGCGGTAGCCGGCGCGCAGCACTTCATCAATGACCTGCTCGCCGTCGACGTCGCCCTCGATGTGGGCGACCGCGTCGTGCACCTGGGGATCAAACGCAACCCCCACGGCGTCGATTCTCTCGAGACCGTCTCTTGTGAGCGTGTCGAGCAGCAGGCCACGCGACTGGGTCAGGGCGGCCACTTCTTCTGACGTCACATTGACGAAGTGTGCCAGCGCCAAATCGAACGCGTCGAGCACCGGAAGCAACTTCACGACGACATCACCCGCTGCTCGAACCGCCGCGTCCGCGGAGGAACGGGCCACTCGTTTGCGATAGTTCTCGAAGTCCGCCTGGAGGTGTTGGAGCGCGTCCAGATACTCGTCGCGCTGGCGCTCGGCTTCACTCAATTCGTCAGCGACCTCGGTGACGACGTCGTCAGACGTCGTCACCGGGTCGTTTTCGACAGGATTGTCACCCACGATTAGTCGACAATCTCTGCGTCAACGATGTCGTCATCGTTGCTCTGGGGAGCTGACGGGCCGGCGGCGTTCGCCTTCGAGGCCTCCTCGTAGAGGCGCTGGCTAAAGCCTTGGCTGGTCGTGAGCAACTTCTCGGTCGCGTTCTTGATCGACTCGATGTCGGTGCCGTTGAGGGCCTCCTTCAGTGAGCTCAGTGCACCCTCCACGTCCTCTCGCTCGGTACCCTGGAACGAATCAGCCTGATCCTTCAACAGCTTCTCGGTCTGGTACACCAGTCCGTCGGCGTTGTTTCGAACCTCGGCCTCGTCGCGACGCTTGCGGTCGTCCTCGGCGTGGGCTTCGGCGTCTCTGACCATGCGGTCAATCTCGTCCTTGGAGAGCGACGACCCACCGGTGATGGTCATTGACTGCGTGGCCCCGGTGGCGTTGTCCTTCGCCGAGACGTGCACGATGCCGTTCGCGTCGATGTCGAAGGTCACTTCGATCTGAGGCATGCCACGCGGCGCCGGCGGGATTCCCACGAGCTGGAACTTGCCCAGCGTCTGGTTGTACGACGCCATTTCACGCTCACCTTGCAGTACGTGCACCTCGACCGAGGGCTGATTGTCGTCCGCCGTCGTGAACGTCTGCGACTTCTTGGTGGGAATGGTCGTGTTGCGCTCGATGATCTTGGTCATGACGCCACCCTTGGTCTCGATACCGAGCGACAACGGTGTCACGTCGAGGAGCAGGATGTCCTTGACGTCACCCTTCAGTACGCCAGCCTGCACGGCCGCGCCAATGGCGACGACCTCGTCGGGGTTCACGCTCTTGTTGGGCTCCTTGCCCGTGACCTTGGTGATCAACTCCTGCACTGCGGGGATGCGCGTCGACCCGCCGACCATGATGACGTGGTCAATCTTGTCGAGGGTCAGCCCCGCGTCCTTGATGGCCTGGTCGAATGGCTTACGGCAACGCTCAACCAGGTCCGCCGTCAGTTCGTTGAACTTCGAGCGGCTCAACTTGAGGTCGAGGTGCTTGGGGCCGTCCGCGGTCGCGGTGATGAACGGCAGATTGACCTGCGTCTCTTGCACCGCGGAGAGCTCGATCTTCGCCTTCTCCGACGCTTCCTTCAGGCGTTGAATCGCCATCTTGTCCGTCGAAAGGTCGACGCCTTCGGTGTCCTTGAAGGTCTTGATCAGCCAGTGCATAACGGCGTCGTCCCAGTCGTCGCCACCGAGGTGGGTGTCGCCGTGCGTGGACTTCACTTCGAACACGCCGTCAGCTATGTCCAGCACCGAAACGTCGAAGGTTCCACCGCCGAGGTCAAAGACCAGCACCGTCTGCTCCTGGCCACCCTTGTCCAGGCCGTACGCGAGCGCCGCGGCCGTGGGCTCGTTCACGATTCGCAGCACTTCGAGCCCGGCAATCTGACCGGCCTCTTTGGTCGCGGTGCGCTGGGCGTCATTGAAGTAGGCGGGAACCGTGATGACCGCCTGGCTCACCGTATCGCCCAGGTACGCCTCGGCGTCTCGCTTCAGCTTCTGCAGGATGCGGGCCGAAATCTCTTGCGCGGTGTACTTGGTACCGTCAATGTCGACGGACCAGTTCTCGCCCATGTGGCGCTTCACCGAGCGGATCGTGCGCTCGGGGTTGGTGATCGCCTGACGCTTCGCCACCTCACCGACGAGAACCTCGCCGGTCTTGGAAAATCCAACCACGGAAGGGGTCGTGCGACCACCTTCGGCGTTGGGAATTACAACGGGCTCGCCCGCCTCCAGCACACTGACCACCGAGTTGGTGGTTCCGAGGTCTATACCGACTGCCTTTGCCATGAACTGCTCCTTAGCTGTTTCTACGTCTCTGACTCGCCGGACCATCCAGGAAGCGAGAACCTATATGTCCAATGATACATACTTGAGTCCCCTCTTGTCAAGAAAACGTATAGGGTTCCTGCTATCTTTTAAATTCATCGAAACCGGCGTTTCCACGACTCGCGGCCGTAGTGCCAAAGATGGCTTCTCCCCTTAGTAAGTACGCTAGAAACGTGCCAGATCTCATACTTCTACGCCACGGGCGTTCGTTATGGAACGACCTCAATCTCTTCACCGGATGGCAGGACGTCGACTTGGTCGCCGCCGGCGAGGCCGAAGCCCGAATCGCCGGCGAACTGCTGGCCGGCGAGACCGATCTGGACCTTCGAATCCTGCACACCTCCGTGCTCACGAGAGCCATTCGAACGGCCGAGATCTCGCTGCACGCGGCCGACCGTTCGTGGCTGCCCGTTCGACGCAGTTGGCGACTCAACGAGCGTCACTACGGCGATCTCACCGGGAAGAACAAGAAGGAGACATCCGATCAGTTCGGCGCCGACCAGGTGAAGTTGTGGCGCCGTTCGTATGACGTTCCGCCGCCACCGCTGCCCGAGGGCGATCCTCGCAGGAACCTGGACGACCCGCGCTACCGCGACGTGCCGGCGGAGTTCATCCCGGCCACCGAGTGCCTGAAGGACGTGGTCGCTCGCGTGACCCCCTACTTCAGTGAGGTGATCGTCGAAGACCTTCGCCGCGAAGCGGTGCGGGGCGGCGCGGTCATCGTGGTCGCGCACGGCAACTCGATTCGCGCTCTAAGAAAAGTTCTGCAAAACATCTCCGACGACGAGATTGCCGCGCTGGAGATTCCCACCGGGATTCCGTATCGAATCCGCCTCGACAACGAGCTCACCGTCCTCGAGGCCGACTACCTCGGCGACCCCGCGGCCGCGGCGGCGGCGGCCGAAGCCGTCGCACGCCAGGCCGGCTGAGTTATACCGCTTCGGGACCTCGCTCGTTGGTGCGAATTCGCACCACGCGCTCGACATCGGTGACCCACACCTTGCCGTCGCCGACGGTGTCGGTTCGCGCAGCGTTCACGATGGCGTCGAGCACCGCTTCGACCTGCTCGTCGGTGACGGCAATCTCAATTTGGATCTTGTCGATGAAGTCGAACTCGTACTCTTTGCCCCGGTAGATCTCGATGTGACCCCCGGTGCGCCCGAATCCGCGAACCTGGCCCACGGTCATCCCCGTTACACCAACTTCCCTGACGGCGACTTTCACTTCATCAAGCTTGAACGGCTTCACAACTGCGGTAATTAGTTTCATCATCTACTCCTTAGACGTTGTCGCTGTGCGAGTGGCTAGGACTTAATACTGGCTCACCGAAGGTCGGCTCGGGGAAGGCCTCTTCCTCGTGGATCGCGAGGTCACCAATGGCCAGGGTCTCGTCAGATTCGCGGAGGCCGCCGAGGATGAACTTCACGAGGTAGAAGATAGCGGCCGTACCCACCGCGGTGTAGCCAATTATCCATAGCGCCGCGAGGAACTGTTCCCACAGCTGATGGAATGAGTGGCCGTAGAACCAGCCGGCGACCGAGAAGCCGCCGGCACCCTTGAAGTGGGCGCCCGCGACGCCGTATTCGGTCATCTTCGGGTCCGCGAGGATTCCAACCAGCAGTCCACCGACGAGCCCGGCTATGCCGTGCGTGTAGACGACTCCCAGGGCGTCGTCAACCTTCGAGAAGGGACGAATCCGCGAGAGGTAGTTCCAGGCGACCCACACGATCGACGCCGCGATGAGGCCAACGAAGATCGCCCCGGTGCCGTTCACCCAACCAGCACTAGGCGTGATTGCGACGAGCCCACAGAGCATTCCGTTGATGGCCCCCAAGAACGTGGGCTTCTTCTGCTTCGAGAAGAACATGTCCATGAGCAACCACGTCAACACGCCAACCGCGGTAGCCACGTTGGTGTTGAGCACCGCGCTCGCGGCGTCGGCGCCAGCGTAGAAGGGGTCTCCTCCGTTGAAGCCGTTCCAGCCCAGCCACAGGATGCCCGCACCAACGGCCACCATCATCAGGTTGCTCGGGAAGGCGTTCTCACGGTCCTGCCAGCGGCGAGGTCCGAGAATCGCGGCACCGGTGAACGCGGCAACGCCGGCGCTCAGGTGGATGACGTAGCCGCCCGAGTAGTCCACGGCGCCCTTCTGGGCGAAGAATCCGCCACCCCAGAGCAGACAGGCGTTCACGCAGTAGATCAGCGTGACCCACAGCGGCACGATCAAGAGCCACGCCTTGAACTTGAGTCGACCAACGAGTCCGCCCAGGAAGAGCAGCGGGGTGATCGCGGCGAACACGAACTGGAAGTACGCCAACGTCGCCGTTGGGAAGTGGAACGGAATCAGCGAGTTCGCACCCGATACCGCTTGACCCTGCTCAGAACTGGCGGTGGCCAACGGGGTGAAGTGCCCGACGAACCCGCTCCAGAACGATCCGGTAGCACCGAAGTGCGAGATCGGTCCAAAGGCCATGTTGTAGCCCCAGAGCATCCACACGACGAGAGTGATCGAGAAGCCGGCGAACACCATCAGCATGGTGTTGACGATCCACTTCTTTCGCACGAGCCCGCCATACAGCACGGCTAGGCCCGGCAGACTCATCAAGCCGACCAAAGTCGCGGCCACAAGTTGCCAGGTATTGTCAGCGGGGTTTAGCCAACTGGGATACGGGATGTTGGTGACGGCGAATAGCACATCCACTCCTTTGATAACTAGGAGAGGGCGACGCTGACCTCAGGTTGTTGGCACCAGTGTGCCAATCAAGGGTTTCTAGTTCGTTAGCGAAGTGTTTCTGGCGTATTAACTACGGTGGCGTAGCGCCTCTCAGCCGGCGGTCGCCGGCGCCGTCAACGAACGCTCCACCACCTGGGCGATATCCATCACGGAGACCTCATCGCCCTTGCCGTTGGCCTTGACCGCATCGTCGAGCATGATCATGCAGAAGGGACAGGCCGTCGACACGATGTCCGCACCGGTGCCGAGGGCCTCGTTGGCGCGGTCCATATTGACGCGCTTGCCGATGTTTTCTTCCATCCACATGCGCGCACCACCCGCTCCACAGCAGAAGCCCTTTTCGCGACAACGCTCCATCTCAACCTGCTTGACGCCGGGAATCGCGTCGAGCACGTTTCGTGGCTCGTCGAAGACTCGGTTGTGTCGACCGAGGTAGCAAGGGTCGTGGTAGGTGACGGTGCCGGAGTAGTTGACCCCGGGCACCAAGCGACCAACGGCCACGAGGTGGCTCAGCAGCTCGGCGTGGTGGATCATTTCGAACTCGCCGCCGAGGCTCGGGTACTCGTTCTTCATGGTGTTAAAGCAGTGGGGACAACTGGCGACGATCTTCTTCGCGCCCACCTCGTGCAACGTCGCGATGTTGGCCTTGGCCATCTCTTGAAAGAGGTACTCGTTACCCATACGCCGCGCAGGGTCTCCGGTGCACGACTCGCGCGGTCCGAGAATTCCAAACGTCACGCCTGCGCGATGCAACATCCGCGCCGTGGACTCGACCTGCTTGCGTCCACGCTCGTCGAGCGAGCCGGCGCAGCCAACCCAGTAGAGGTACTCGATGTCGTCGGGGATCGGTCCGTCGATGATCGGCACGTCGAAGTCGAGCGCGCCCAGCCACTCGGTGCGCTTCGAAGACCCGAGACCCCAGGGGTCTCCCTGGTTCTCCATGTTGCGCAGCAACAGACTGGCTTCGGACGGGAATCGCGATTCCATCAGCACTTCGTAACGACGCATGTCGATGATGGCGTCCACGTGCTCGATGTCGACGGGGCACTGCTCCACGCAACTGCCACACGTCGTGCAGGACCACAGCACGTCCGGATCGATGGTGCTCGGCACCAGGGTCGCCACGTCGCCCGACGCCTCACCCGACAACAACCGGTCGGCCGACGCGAACATATTGTCGCGAAGACCCATGATGAGCAGTTTGGGGCTGAGGGGCTTGCCAGTAGTCCAGGCGGGGCACACCGACTGGCAACGCCCGCACTCGGTGCAGGTCGCGAAGTCCAACATCTGCTTCCAGGTGAAGTCCTCCACTTTGCCCACGCCAAAGACCGTGTCTTCGGTGACGTTCTCCATATCCATGTCGGGAGTCTTGTCGAGACCACCGAGCGCGCGGGGACGACGCGACACGCCAATATTGATCGGCGCCAAGAAAATGTGCAGGTGCTTCGAGTAGGACACGAACACCAGAAAGCCCGTGATAACCCCGATGTTCGCGAGCAGGAAGACCGCTTCCAGCACGCTGTTGACGCCGGTGCCGAGGGGGTGAAGCCAACTCGCCACGATCTGGCTCGCGAAGGCCCACGAGGAGTTCCCGTATGGGAAGTGGCCAGTGTTGATCTGGGCGCCGCGGTAGATGAGCAGGGTGATGATCACCATGGAAATCATGAAGAGCACGAGCCACGCCGCCCCCAGATGACTTCCGTAGAAGCGACTGGAGCGGTCCTTGCGCGACGGCGCGTTCTTGATACGGATGATGGTGAAGACCACGAGCGACACCAACACCGCCGTTGCGAAGAAGTCTTCAACGAAGGCGAGCCAGTTGCTCTGACCGATCAACGGGATGTGAAAGCTGCGCTGAAAGAGCGAACCATACGCTTCGATGATCGTGGTCATCAGAACGGTAAAGCCCCACATCGTAAAGAAGTGGGCCAGACCCGGAACGGTCCAGCGCAGGAGCTTGCGCTGGCCGGCTACCTCGACAACCTCGGCTTCGCTTACCTTGCGAAAGCCCTGCCAGCGACGAGGAGCCGGTTGGCCGCTTCGAATGAGACGCGACAGCCAGTAGAAACGACGACCGGCCGCGGCAAAGCACACGGCCGTTATGGCCAGTCCAATAATGATCCGAGCTAACACCGCAATCCCTCCATTTATTGGACGTCAAGACTTCTTGAAGTTTTCCGAGTAACGACTGGCCGTGGGCCCGCGTTGGCCGCGGTACTTCGATCCGAGGCCCGACGCGCCGTACGGCCGGTCGGCGGGCGTCGTCATCTCAAAGAAGCTGATCTGTCCGATCTTCATGCCCGGATAGAGCGTGATCGGAAGATTCGCGACGTTGGACAGTTCCAGCGTGAGATGCCCGTCCCAACCGGCGTCGACGAATCCAGCGGTCGAATGGATCAGCAGTCCCAGGCGACCGAGCGAACTCTTTCCCTCGAGTCGGGCCACGAGGTCATCGGGCAACGCCACACGCTCCACGGTTGAACCGAGCAAAAACTCACCGGGGTGCAGGATCATGGGATCGGTGGGACCGACGTCAATCAGTTCGGTGAGGTCCTCTTGCGCCTCGCGAACGTCGATGACCCGCTGGGAGTGATTGCGAAAAACCCGAAAGAGTTGATCGATGTGCAGGTCCACCGACGACGGTTGGATGCAGTCGTCGCCAATCGGGTCGATGATAATTCGGCCCTGTTCGAGAGCCTCTTTGATTGAACGATCGGAGAGCACCATAACCATGGCAACGATACTCCTAAAGGCACCCCGTCTCCGAACTTCCGGCTGCTGGTGCCGGCCCGCAACGCTCCTTCGTCGACTGGTGCCCAAGCGGCCAAGGATCCCCCGCGCCGTCACTCATCTCGACCGAGAATTCATTGACAAGGCACCGACCCGGGTGCGAATGGAAAGAGCGTCGTCCACTTCATTTCACCGTCGTGGCCGATCGCCAGTGCCTCGTAGTCGTAAATCTCTTCGACGAGGGTCATGACCTCATCGCCACCAACGACGAGGGCCGTGGCGAGAGCGTCACTCAACCCCAGGTCTGGGCCCGTGACGCTCGCCGAGGCGAACCTGGTCACGTGCTGGCCGGTGAACGGGTTCACCAGGTGCTCGCCTCGCTCGTAGGCGCCCGAGGTGGCGAGGGCTCCTCGCAGTTCGACGGCGCACGCCAGTGACGTGGGCGAGGCGGGATCGATAATGCCGACTCTGAAAGGGTCGTTGGACGTGGGACCACCGAAACTGGCGATGTCGCCCGCCGCGTTCACCATGGCACCGTCAACCTCTGCCCCGACCAGTTCCTCGAGGGCTTCTTGTGCCGCCCAGCCTTTCACGTAGCCCGTGGGGTCGACACCACCGGGCATCGCCCAGGGATCGAACCAGCCGCCCGAGCGCGCCTTCGCCACCTTGCAGCTCTCCAGGACCTTGGTTACCTCGAGGGGAGATTCGCCGAGAGTGATCTCGCCCCGGCGCAGCCGGCTCATGGGGCTGTCCGGCTTCCACGTACTGAGGACCTTGTCAGCGCGGTGAAGGACGGCGACGGCCCTTGCCAGGTGGGGCAATAACTCGTCGGGAGATATCCCGCCGTCGTCGTAGATGTCGAACGTGACCACGGTGCCCATCACCTCCTCACGATGATGAATCGTCAAAGGTCGAGCAGCGTTTGATCCGCGTGGTCTCATTTGAACCCCAGCGACGTCAGTGCGTCTTGGAGCGACAGTTTGAATCCGGCGCTCGTGTAGCTGGCTCCCGAGACTCCTTGGATGCTCGCGCTCTGGGCCGTCATGGCCTGTTGCTCGAGCTGCGGGATTGCTTGTTGGTCAATGGACTGCGATCGAAAGTTCCCGCCATCATTCAAAGTGCCAATTGCGACCTTGGTGATCTTGGTTCCCGCCACCGTCACCGTCACCGAGAGAACGCCGAAGTTGTAGTTGACCACCGGACCCGTGGCGCTGCGTGCGGTCGTGGCGGGGGCGGTCGTGGCGGTGGTCGGAGCAACTGTCGTCGTCGTTGTTCTGGTCGTCGTCGTGGTCGTAGCGCCAGTCGTGGTGGTCGAGTGACGGGATGGTGCCTTCGTCGTGGTCGGTGAAGGGGTGGTGGTGGGAGGGCTGGTCGTTGACGGTGGGGAACTGGTCGTTGACGGTGGGGAACTGGTCGTCGACACTGGGGAGCTGGTCGTCCCGATGGTGCCAAGTGTCAGTTTCGCGGGCGCGGTGTGAAAGCTCAACACGCCGACGACGCCGGCCAGCGTTCCCGCGATGACAATTGGTGATCTTCTCATTTCGCTGGCTCAATGTGGATGGTCGTCATCTCGGATCTCTCTCAACCTAGAAACTGAATGCTTCGTGGTGAATTCTCTTGGGGTCTACGCCCAGTCGCAGGGCCGCCGCCACGACCCGATCGGTGAATCCATTGGGCCCACAGACGTACACGTCACTCTCGGCAATGCTCGGAATGAGCCGACGCATCGAGTCGGCGTCGATTGTGACGTCCTTGCGAGAGCCAACCAGTTCGTGAAACTCGCCACCGCGTATCTGGACGAGCGCCTCCACTTCGTCGCGGTGCACAATGTCCGCGGCGCTCGAGGCCCGAATCACCACCGAGACCTCGATGTTCTTCGGGAGATCTTCCAACAAGGCACGAATCGGTGTAATCCCGACACCGGCGCCAATGAGCGCGACTCGGCTCTGGGTGCGGGCGTGTCTCGTGAAGGTCCCGTAAGGGCCCTCGATGAACACGCGAGTGCCGGGCTTCAGGCGTGCCACGGCCTTGGACTGTTCGCCCAGCCCCTTCACGGTTACTCGGAGAAAGGGCGGACGCGGCAGCGCCGAAAGGGAGTACGGGTGACTGTGCCAGAGGAGATCCTTCGCCACGAAGCGCCACTGGAAGAACTGCCCACCCGAAACGGCCAGCCGCGAGAGGTGCTTTCCCGAAATGGTGAGCGAGTACACGCCAGGCGCCTCTTCGCTCACGTCGGCGACACGGAGCTGGTAGCGAAAATTCTTCATCAACGGCCAGATGAATCGGCTCACGAGCACGAGCCCGGCAGTGAGCGACCAGATCGCTATCCAGTAGGCCCGGGTGAGCGGATGGCCGAGGAACACGACTCCGGTGACGATCTGATGGGCGAACGCCAACGCGAGCGCCAAGTAGATATAGAGGTGGATAATCCACCACGTCTCGTACTTCATCTTGCGTCGAGCAATCCTTATCGACGACAGCCCCGCCAGAACGAGCAGCGCGAAGCCCACCATCGCCGCCAGCATGTCGGGGTAATTCACCAGAAAGACCCAGAGTTGGTGAAGCGGCCCCACCCTGGTCATCTGGGCGTAACCGAGCGTGATGGTGACGACGTGCAGCCCAATAAGGACGATGGGCCACGGTCCGATCCGGCGGTGCCAGCGGACGAGGCGGTCCTGGCCAACCGTTCGTTCGAGCCAAGGAATCCGGGAGATCAGCACGATCATGACCAGCATCAGGTACGTGCCGGTGAATCCCGCGAGACGTCCTACCGCGATGAGCCAGCCACCCGGTGATGCGAGCGTGCCCCTGCTCTCTCCAATGACCACCAAAGCAATGACGGTCCCCAAGCCAATGCCCGCGACGAGCGCGAGAATGTCCGCCACCCAGGGCTTCGGCGCGTGACCGCTGCGACGCCTTGTCGCAATCGCGTGGTTCGTCCACATGGGACGATCTGTCCTTCGAAACTGTCTCGTTGGCGCCACGTCGTGACAGTAACTTTCGAAGATAAGAGCACTCCAAGAAGACCTTGGGAAATTCGATATTTCTCGAGGCCCCGCCCGGGAGATCAGGTGACGGGCGGCATTTCCCCGGGATCGAAGCGGCCCAGGTCGGCGCCAATCTTCTTACCAATGTTGGTGACGTGCAAGTGGATCTCCTCCAGCAGATCGGTGTTGCTCTTCACCCGTGAGGTGAGCTCGGTGTTCTCCTGAATAAGCGTTTTGATGTCGTCGGTGTTGTTGGACGTGTGCAGAGCAACCTCGGAGGAGATTGAGTCGGCTCGCTTGGCGGCGATGAGAAGTGCCGCCGCTTGGACGCCGGCCAACATTGACAGGAACAAGTTGAGCAATATATATGGGTACGGGTCGAATGCCCGGTGGTGAAGGACTCGTTGAAGAAAGAGCGTGTTCACCAGCGCCCAAACAATCATGATCGCAAAGAAGCAAAAAACAAAAGGCCAGGACCCCATCATGTTGCGCATTCGGTCGGCGGACCTCTCCCCCAAGGAGAGCTCGTCCCCTGATCGGACGCCGGGATGTTTGTGCCAGTGGCTTTGCCACTTCGAATTTGCCATGACTACGATCGTGGCACACCTCGCCGTGAAGAAGACGGACTAACCGATTATGGGCTCGCGAGGCGGCGATGAAGGAGAACGGTACGATAGACAATGCGCGGGCGTAGTTCAGCGGTAGAACATCAGCTTCCCAAGCTGAGAACGCGGGTTCGATTCCCGTCGCCCGCTCCAACCTTGGTCTTGTTCATTTGGTCGTGGCTGTGATTAACTTCATCTACCACGAAATGTGTCCAAATTCCTCCGCTTCGAACTGGATGGCGCACGCAGCAAGTTTCGGAATGATGGCCCTCTGGCAGATCGGTAATCGATAGGTGTCTGGAAGAGTAGAGTCCTGCCCGTTGCGTAAGCGCCTGGCGCACGTGAATCCTACGGTCTACGCCATAATCGCGATTGCCCTCGCCGTCATGGTGGGCAACGCTCTCGCATGGACCGGGCTAGTGAACTTGAGTCCGATGACCTACACGACGGACCTTACGACGTCGGTGTGTCACTTGACCTGCGGACGGGCGTGGATCGACCCCAACGTCGGCTCCATCACACAGCCGGTGGGTCATCTCGCGGCTATGGATCTCCTCCATCTACACGTTCCGTGGTGGAATCCCTTCGAGGGTCTTGGAACGCCGCTGGCGGGAGAGATGCAGTCGACCGCACTCTTCCCGCTAATCCTCTGGCTAGCTCTGCCCGGTGGGCTCGTGTGGTTCCACATCTCGCTCGAACTCATCGCCGGCATCGCCACGTACTTCCTCGCCCGGCGCCTGGGCGCGTCGACAATCATCGCGACGGTGGGCGGCGCACTTTTTGCCCTGAACGGAACCTACGCCTGGATCGGCAATTCGGTGTTGAACCCCGTGGCCTTCCTGCCCATGCTGGTGCTCGGCGTTGAGATGATCATCGCGAGCGCACCGCGTCGTCGCCAGTACGGGTGGTACGTGGCGGCGCTCGCGCTCGCCCTGTCGATCTACGCGGGTTTCCCTGAGGTTGCCTTCCTCGACGCGGTGTTCGCCGGTGCGTGGGCCGTCGTGCGACTTCTGTCGGTTGACCGAGGCGCGCGACTACGCGCATTGCGCCGTCTCGTCTACGCCGCGCTCGCAGGGATGGCACTCGCCCTTCCCATCATCGTGCCCTTTCGCGACTACCTCAACGAAAGTTACGTCGGTGACCACACCTCGCTCGGCGAGCTCTTGCACATGTCACCACGGGTCCTGCCCATGTTCTTCGATCCATACCTCTACGGCACGATCTTCTCGAACCCGGCCGCTGACCCCTACTGGGCCTCGGTCGGCGGTTACTTCGGCGCGTCCGTCACCGCCCTCGCACTAGCTGGCCTCTTCGGACGACGACACCGTCCCCTGCGGATCTTTCTCCTCGCGTGGATTGTTCTCGGGTTCGCTGGTTCGGTCGACGTCTTCAGCCTGCGCCGCGCGTGGAACCTCATTCCGCTCGTGAACGACGCGGGGTTTTGGCGCTACATCCCGGCGAGCATCGAACTCGCCGCAATCGTGCTCGCCGTCCTCGGACTCACCGACGCAGCCCAGAGCGCGCGTGCTCGCTGGCGGGTCGCCGGGGCCGCGGGCGTCACCGCAGTGATGCTGGCGGTCTTCGTCGTCACGTCCAGCAGCGTCAGTCGGGGCGTCGTCCTCTCCGGACGGCTGCGCCTCTACCACGCCGCGCTCGACGCGATTCCCTTCGTATCCCTCACGTTGCTCGTGGCGGCGGTGCTACTCCTGCGGGGCCGTTGGCGTATATGGTTCGCGGCCATAGTGGTACTCGGGGAGTCGGTGCTCCTCTTCGTCGCCCCGATGGCCGTGGCCCCGTCGTCGTTGACGGTCAACCTCGCGCCAGTCCACTTCCTCCAAGCGAACCTCGGGCAGTACCGATACATGGACGTCGCAGTCCTCTATCCCAACTGGGGCAGCGAGTACGGCATCAGTTCCCTGGCGGCCAACGACCTGCCCTTGCCGCTGACCTTCGTCAACTACGTTCAGAGCAGCCTGTTCCCCGGGATCCAACCGCCCAACGCCTTCAGCGTTCACGGCACTGCCTACAGCCAAACGGTTATGGAGCAGGAGATCGCGACCCACCTACGGGCCTACGAGGACGCCTCGGTGAAGTACCTCCTTACGAAAACCAGGATTCCCCTCGCACCCCAGTTGGCAGCCGTGGGCGTGAAGAAGGTCTGGTCGGACCGGTTGGCCACTGTCTACGCGCTGCCCGACCCCCGTCCGTTCTTCTCAACTGCGTCGTCCTCATGCACCGTCTCGAGCACGTCACTTACCGAGGCGAAAGTCAACTGTCCGACGGGCAAGTCGACGCTGCTACGCACCGAGCAGTCGATGAAGGGGTGGACGGCCACGGTGAACGGGCGTCCCGCGGCCGTCAAGACTGTTGACACCGTCTACCAGCAGATCGAGGTCCCAAAGGGTACGTCGACCGTCGAGTTTAGTTTTCAGCCGCCCCACGAGCGGCTCGCCGTAATCGTTGGCTCCGCGACCCTGCTCGCTCTGATCGTGGCGGCGCTCAACGAACGAGTTGAGCTACTCTCGCTCTTTCGCTGGGCCAAAGCGAAGCGCCGACGTACGAAGCCGACAATGAACACGAGCGGCGCGAATGAGAAAAACTTCGAGGAGTCTCGCATGTGGTGAAGAGCGCGGGCGAGGGTCGCGTCGCTCACCGACGCGGCGCGGGCTTGGGCGCTGAGGGAGATCTGCACATGCTCCATGACGCCGAAAATGCTGACTGGCACGACGAGCCCTACCGGGTCTGGTTTTAGGGGACCACCTTCCTCCATTCTTGAGGATTCACACCAATTGGAGATTCCCAAGCTGAGAACGCGAGTTCGATTCTCGTCGGCCGCTCCAAGGATTTCCTTCGTAAATCCAATGTTTGCAAGGCTTGGTGGTTGACCGAAATTGATCACGACTGTCCCGTGTGAAGCGCCCCTACGCGCCCACGGAGCGCCCAGATCCTTCCGTTCACTACTTCGACCTGACCTCGTTCGATGCGACAGGATTGACCCAAATCTTCACGCTTGGAATTCTGTCCGATGCCCCCGAGCAACCTGTTCGTGATCGCTGGGGATTCGTGCGACTGTGAGTAAGTGTTTATTTTGGATTGATGGCACAAGCTCACTCTCCTCAAGTGCGTGTGATTCATCGTCAACATCGATCCGGGTGCTGTGATCAGAACGTGCGAGCACTCATAAACATCTACCTCGCGAACGTGATGGAACTCCTTAAGGAGCGTATGAGATCTCGAGCGTTCGACCCTTGCTAAGGAAGCTGCTTAATCATTGAGATCAGTTCCTCTCGCCGGCATCCTTGACCTCGGGCAAAGTCGACCAATTCATTGACTTTCAGGACGAGGGCACTTCTCTCCTGGGTACCGATAACGCGCACCCCGCGACCACGGGTGAAGTCCACGGCTCCTTCATCTCGAAGTAAGCGCAGCGCGCGCAGCACGGTGTTCCGGTTGACACCCAGGACTGCTGCAAGGTCAACAGCCGGAGGAAGTCGCTCACCGGACTTGACCTCACCATTCGCGATGGCCTTTCGAATCTCCGCGGCGACTTGATCGTGAAGGGCAAGTTGCTCAGACCGGTCCACCTTGACATTTAACATAGTGCTATGTAAAGTAGCACCATCCAAAGGAGTCCTCTGTGACAATTGCGCCAGTTCGCCCCACCGAGGAGACAATCTCGGAAGCTTCCATCCAAGTACTTATCGAAGAGGCGCGACGGCATCGGCGCCGTCGCCTCGCTTTCTGGCTCGTCGTGACGATAGTGATCGCGAGTGTCGCCGTGGGTATCGTCGCAGGACACAACTCCGGGAGAGGGAACCTCACAAGGGTGACCTTGCGACCCGGGATCCCGAACCCGGCATTTACGGGGCCTTTCTCCAAGACGCGTAGCGAGATGCTCGCGTTTGTACTTCCCACGAGCGGCGCGGACATTACGACTGCGGCGAAATTCATGAACCGGATTGCGGGTCTCGTGGTCGAGGACAAGGCGGCGTGCATGGATCAAGCCGGTTACAACTCCACGGTTACCTATACGCCCGGAAGTTTCGCAGGCGGAAACAACACGCAGTTTCCGCCCATTGCAGATCTCTCCGCGAATGGCTTCGTTTTGAGGGCCGTCAACGAACCGTATTACGGGGTTGACTACGTAGGAAAACCGCTCTTAGGATCTGTGATCGCCAATCACGTATCGGCACGAATCAATTGCGAAGCGTCGGCTCAGAGTCCGGTGAATGCACTGTTGGCGCAGACGCAGCCGCTTTCGAGTGTTTGGCAGCGTCAGATCATTCCAAGCATCAATAGGAGCAGCGCGTTCAAAAAGGCGTTGGTTGGTTGGTCGTCGTGCGTGAGTCAAGGTGGCGTCGCGGCAACCTCAATCGATGGATACTTTCAGGACACTGGCTTGCTGATGCGAGGCGCGGCTTCCTACGCCGCTTTGGCCAAGAACTATCTGAAATATGGCAAGTTGTACGCGACGTGCCTGGCACCGGCGGAGTCAATTCGCGACCAAATGAGACAAAAGGCACGCACAGTCTTTGAGCACGCGCACGCATCTCAGATTGCAGGTCTCACGAACACCCTTCGCGAACTTGTTAGCTGACTTTCTTGCGTACTGCTTCGCTCTCGATGCGCGTTTACAATCGCGGTTACGATGCTCCAAACGTTGATGAACGCACTGTCTAGGCGCTCACCGTGACAATTCTGTCCGCAGCACTCGTGACACCAGTATGGGTCACACCGAATCCAACGATACGAAGTCCCGTCGTTCGCCGGCCCATACGATGTAGTTGAGCCACGAGATAAGCGCCCACGACCTTCGCACGTTGGCCACTCAGCCATTCGTTGAATTCCTTCGTCCCGACGCCATCGGTGTAACCAGAAAGCGTCAATCGCCGAATCTCTGTCTTCAATACCGTGGCGGCGAGCTTGCGCAACGAATGTTTGGCCTGCGTCGTCAACGTGTACGAATCAAATGCGAAGTGGATCTTGTCCAGTGTTCGCTTGTCGTTACTGGCCTTCATCGAGGCGGGTTTGGATAACCCCGGCACCGAAGTACCTATGACGTTCACCGCAACAACTGAGAAGTGATACACGACTCCGGGCGTCAGTCCCGTAATGATGCAGGTGTTAGCGCCGACGGCCGTGCACGTCGCGGTTCCTGGCGACGCGCTCACGACGTAACTAACAATCGATGAACCACCATCGGTCACTGACGGCTGCCACGAGATCACCGCCGTCCTGGCCGTGAATCCGACATTGATTTCCATGGGTGATGTGGGAACCGTGGCGTTGCTCGGTGCGGCTTGATACGTAGTGCTCGCAGATGGCGAGGTCCCAATCGAGTTGAATGCCACCACGGAAATTGAATAGTTGATCGTGCTGCTCAACCCGGTCAGCGTGCAGCTGGTTGCACCCGTTGTCGAACACGTGAAGTCACCTGGTTCCGCTCGTACCTCGTAACTCGTAACTGGCGTACTCCCTTGAGAGGTGGGCGGCGTCCACGTCACCACGACACCACCGTTGGAGTATGTTGCGCTAACGGCGAGCGGAGCCGAAGGGGCGAACGTGGCTGGTAGCGGCGCGACTTGGATGCTCAATTGCACTTGCGTTGCCGGGAGATAGTTCGCATCGCCCGATTGATTTGCGTCAACAATGCAAGGTCCCGCATGCGTAAAAGAGATGACACCGGCGCTGAGCGAGCACACTGAGGAGGACGAAGCATCAATGGAAAGCGCGACACTGAGTCCCGAAGTCGAGCTTGCGGTCGGTGTGTAATCTCCACCGACTCGAGCGTCCGCTGGACTCAAGGAAGAGAACGAGACCGTTTGGTCAAGTTGAAAAACCACAGTCGTTGCAGAGGAAGATGAAGCGAGAAAGTTCGAATCGGCGGCCTTGTGTGCGGTGACCAAGCAAGTACCTGCTCCACTGGCGAGCAACTCGCCCGAACTTGGTTGTGAACACGCCGCGGTTCCGCTCACAACTGTGTACGTCACGGCGCCAGTCCCTGACCCACCAGACGTCGTGAGTGCCAGATCAATACCGGGCGTGCCCGACAACGACGTCACGGTTAGGACTCCCTGCGCGACTTGACTCACGCTGAACAGCAGCGCGGTGCTCGTTGAAGTTGAGAAGTCGGAGTTTCCGGAATAGATCGCTAACAACGAGTCACTCGCGCCGGCCGGCAGCGCCGTCGTCACGCACTGGGCGATGCTCGACGAAATCGTGACCGCGCCGCAGGTACCAATCGTCGTGGCGCCGGCTTCGAAGTTAACGGTCCCGGTGGCGCCCGAAGTCACCGCGGCGGTGAGCGTCACGGATCCGCCCACCGTTGAGGAGGTGGGGTTCGCGCTCAGCGAGATGGATGAGGATGCGATGCCGACGCTGTACGTAGTTGCGGACGACGACACCGGGTTGTAGTTAGCGTTACCCGCCATCGATGCGGTAACGGAGCAGCTTCCCGCTGAGGTGTAGGTGAGTACTGACCCCGTCACCGAACAGCCGGCGGTGTTGGCGCTCGCGCCCACCGCGTAGGTGACCTCGCCCGCTGTGCTACCGCCTGATGTTGTCAGTAGCGCGGTGTTGGAGGGACTTGGAGCGAATGTTGTCAATACCGAGGTAATCAACAGTGCGCTTTGGCTCGCGGCTCCGACAGTGAAACTCGAAGTGGAACTGGACGAAGAGGCGTACGTGGAATTACCCGAATATTGCGCGCTAAGCGTACTCGTACCGACGGGTAGCGCCGTCGTCACGCACTGGGCGCTGCTCGACGAAATCGTGACCGCGCCGCAGGTACCAATCGTCGTGCCGCCGGCTTCGAAGTTAACGGTCCCGGTGGCACCCGAAGTCACCGCGGCGGTGAGCGTCACGGATCCGCCCACCGTTGAGGAGGTGGGGTTCGCGCTCAGCGAGATGGATGATGCGGTACCCGGCACCACCGGAATCAGGGGTGATGAGCGAAGGCTGTATTCGGAATAGATGTTGACCGACTGAATTGATATGTAATAGGTCGTGCCGTTCGAAAGGCCCGTCAGGGTGCAGTTCAACGTGGCGGAGGTGCAGGTCGAACTCTGCGAACCGCCCACGGGCGCGGTGAATGCAGTGACCGTGTACGACGAGATCGCGGCGCCGTTGTTGTACGGTGCGACCCAACTCACCGTCACCTGACCGCTGCCGGCCACGTAGCTCGTGGTCACGTTCGCAGTTGCGTTTGGTGCGGCGTACGGCGCTCCCGGTTCACTGTTTGACGCGGCGCCGGGGCCATTCGCACTCATCGCGCGTAACTCCACCGTGTACGAAGATCCGTTCGTCAGCCCGGAAACGGTGATCGGCGAGGTCGTTCCAGTTGCGTTTTGCCAAGTAACACCACCGTCAACAGAATATTGGTAACCGGTGATGAGGTTGTGGGCGTCTTGGGACCCGGCGGTGAACGGCACACTCAGGTACGAATTTCCTGCTGTCAAGCTAGTAAGGGTCGGCGCACCGGGCAGCGCCACCGGGAGCGCAGTCACCCGTGGACTCGAGGGAGGTCCGGCGCCGGCCGCGTTCGTTGCGACTACCGAGAAGTAGTACGTCGCGTCGTTGGTGAGTCCGCTCACAGGGCACGTCAATGCGGAGGTCGTGCAGGTGGCAATGGCGCTGCCTCCCGACGAAGCGGCGAAGGCCGACACGGTGTAGCTCGTCACCGTCGCGCCGCCGTTCGCGGAAGGCGCCGCCCACGAGACCTGCGCCGACGTCGCGCCGCCCGATGCCTGAACCTGCGTGGGCGCTCCTGGGATCGTCTGCGGTGTACCCGACGACGATGACGATGAACTGCTCGATCCCACGCCGTTTGCCGCACTGAGGATGACGCTATAGAGGGTGCCGTTCGTCAAGGAGGAGATCGTGAAGGGATCCGCCAACGTGCCCGCGCTCACCCACGTCGCGCCGCCGTCGAGGGAATAATCAACTCCGGAAATCGCCGAACCGCCGTCGTTTGCAGATGTGTAGATGGTGTAGGTCACTTGGAGTGAGGAGTCGCTTGGTGTAATCGAAGTGATGATTGGCGTGACCGGTACCGTCAACGTCGCTCCCACCACGTACACTGACGCGGGACCGGCGCCGTTCGAGTTCAACGCTCGTATTTCGACGCTGTAGGTCGTACCGCTCGTCAGTCCGATCGCCGTAAGGGGCGACGTTGTACCTGACGCAGTGGTCCATGAATTAAACGACGACGTTCCCGCCCCCACACTCGTCGCGTACTGATAACTCGTAATGGGTGAACCACCCGTGTAACCAGGTACGAACGCAATGCCGAGCGATGTGCCGTCAGAACCCGGCGTGATAGAAGTTATTGTCGGCGCTCCGGGCAAAGCACTCGGCGTTCCAGAGACGGCAGGTGACGCTGTACCGGCCCCCGATGAATTAACGGCTCGAATCTCGACGGGATACGTGGTGCCATCCGTGAGGCCATTAACCACCATTGGCGACGTCGTCACGCCACTCGACGTCCACGTCGCGCCGTCGTCGACTGAATATTCATAATCAAGAATAGAAAGCGACGAGCTCGCGGCGCTGAACGCAACCGACAATGAGCCGTCTGAAGGCGTGATGCTCGTGATCGTTGGTGCTCCCGGCGGACCCGAAGGAGCGATCGGTGTCGACGGAGTTGAGAACACGCCCTGCCCAATCGAATTCGCAGCGGCGACCTCAAATTCGTAATTGGTCCCATTGGTGAGTCCGGTTACGATGCAGGACGTCGACGTGCCGGTGCACATAGCGGCCGTCGTCCACGAAGAGTAGGGACTGGTCGCGTACTGCACCGTGTAGTCACCAATTGGAGTGGAGCCCGTCGACGACGGCGCCGACCAGTAGAGAGAGACTTGCGCGTTGCCTGGCGTGCCGTTCACACTGGTAGGCGCGCTCGGCGCACCGGTGGAGTAGGAGATTACGACTGATCCATTGGAATTGTCGTCGCTGTAGTGGCTGTACTGCGCGCTGAGGCCACTCAACCCGCCCGTTGAATTAGAGCCCGGATAGCCACCGAGTCCGAACCACTCGTCAGAAGTGCCCGAGCCAAACTCCACCAAGCCCGCCGAACCGCCCTGCGCTCCGCCACCACCGCCCGCTCCGCCGCCGCCATCGCACTGTTCACCGCTTACTTGGTGGCACGCGGTATAAACGTACTCGCCGTTCTGACCAGTTGTTGAGGTCGTGTCGGATCGCGCTTGAAACGTCGGCAACGAGATCTGCCCCTGGGTCGGGGCAAACTGTCCACTGCCTCCTGAGCCGCCTGAGCCGCCGCCGACGATGGTCGCGACACTCGTGGGTGAACCCGAAGTACCGATCTCCACGACTGACGCCGCGCCTCCAGAGCCTCCGTATCCGGAACATCCAGAAGCACCTGGTGATCCGCCCGCACCTCCGGCGTAAGCGCCAATAGGGTTGGTGCCACCCACTCCATCATTTGGGTCAGAGCCAGTGGCCGAGCCCCATCCCGCGGTACAAGCATTCCAATCGGGTGAGTTCGCCCCGCCCTGGCCCACGCCAATGGTGAGAACCTGACCCGGTGTTACTGAAATCGTGCCGGTGACAACTCCCTGGTATCCCCCGGGTGGAGCGGTTCCTGACGAGTCTCTACCTCCTTGACCGCCCTCAGCGCCAGTGACCGTCAGAGTGAGTTGGGTCACGTTGGCGGGAACCGTGATCGTCTCCGTACTTCCCGTATACGAATACGTGTCGGTGACGATTGTTCCCGACGTCACTGTCGATACCGCACCCGCGGCCGACGGAAGTGCGAGTAACAGGAGAAGAGCGGCGAGACAACTGGACAGAGTCCCGCGAGCGAATCTGCCCGACGTCCCTCGTCGCCGAAACGGCGTTCCGTAAGCTCGATAGTTTCGTATCAAAGTGAAGATGCCCTCGCCCCGTTGCATGCGAAGACGATTCTAAATGTTTTGTACCGAAATTTTAGGGATGCCCGATTCTTCCATCCATACGAAAAAGAAGGTTTGACATTGCTGATTCTGAGCTTCCCAAGCTGAGAACGCGGGTTCGACTCCCGTCGCCCGCTCCAATTAACTTCAGAGACTCGCGGGACTCTGAAGAGTCATATGCAGCGTCGGTACACTTTCAGAATGACTGAACCCGCCGATTCTTCAACGAAGGTCAGCGTGCGCGGCACCTCCGATCTTGCCTTTTCGAACCCCGGACGTGACGTGCAGCGCGTCGGGACCGCCAACTTCCTGGGTCAGGACGTTTCTAAGATCTACGGACCGGTGTGGGCCGTACTTGGCAACCTGGGCGATAGCCAGTGCTACTTGGGAGTCCACGACAAGGTGCGAGCCGTGCAGGCCGCCATGGCCCGTCGAATTGCTCAGGACGACCGACCCAACCGCCTTATTTCGCCCGCGTTCACCATTGGCGTGTCCGATGGTCAACTCAACGGCACTCCAGAAATGCGCTTTTCGCTCATCGGACGAGAACTCGTCAACGACGTAGCCTCGACGCACCTCGCCGCGAATCAAGTTGAAGCGCTCATTGCGGTGGTGGCGTGCGACAAGCCGCCGGTCGGCACAGTGGCGGCCCTGCTCGAGCACAATGCTCCCGCGGTGATTCTTTCGGACGGTTCAATCAAGCCCGGCATCAATCCACGGACCGGTGAGCGTATTGACCTGGTCACAGCTTTTCAGTTCGCCACCGAACCGGATGAGGTGGCTCGGGCCGAGGTCACGCTTCACGCATGTCCGGGACAGGGCAGTTGTGGGGGAATGTTCACCTACAACACGATGCAGGTATTCATTGGTGTGTTGGGGCTCGAGCCGCTCCACATGGTCGCTCCGCCGTCGGACGATCCTCGTCGTATTGAGCAGTTCCCGGACGAACTCGTGAGCTGCCTCGTGACTATGACCAGTCGAAACATCCTCCCACGAGATATCGTCACGCCCACCTCTCTTCGCAACGCCCTCATCGTTTCCATGGCCATGGGTGGCTCGACCAACGTCATGCTGCACAGTGTCGAGATTGCCCGTGCGGCGGGAATCAACTTATGGCAGGACGTCCTCAGTCAGGACGAATTCAATGAGTTGTCGCACCGTCTCCCCGTGATTGTCAACATGCGTCCGTTCGGGGCGTACTCGATGGTCGACGTTGACGCCGCCGGTGGACTCCCAACGATCGTCAACGAGCTTCTGCGTGCTGGCTTCCTCGACGGCAGTGCCATCACCTGCACCGGTGAGACACTCGCTGAGCAGATTGATCGCTTGGCCCCACCGCTCGCTGATCACGAGGTGATCTACTCGGTCGCCCAACCATTCAAGAGCACCGGTGGACTTCGTCTCCTGCGCGGAAATCTTGCCCCGGACGGAGGCGCGATCTTGAAGCTCGCCGGCGTCGAAAGCGGAATCGCCGACGGCGTTTTCACCGGGAAGGCACGCGTGTTCAACGGAGAGCGCTCATTGATTACCGCGCTCGACGAGCGACCCGACGACTTTCAAGACAACGACATGGTGGTGATCCGCTACGAAGGACCTCGTGGCGCGCCCGGAATGCCTGAGATGCTCGACCCCACGTCCAAGATCACCTCCTTATGCCGTAAGCGCGGGATCACCATCGCCTTGATGACGGATGCTCGATTCTCGGGTGGATCCGTGGGGCTGGTAATTGGTCACGTCGCTCCAGAGGCATTGCTCGGTGGACCCATTGCCCTCGTGGAAGACGGCGACACCATTACCGTCGACATCAACCAGGACCGACTGGACTGCCTGCAACTTGATGACCCGGAGAATTTTGCACGTCGGACAGCGGCGTGGGAGTTACGAGTGAGCGCCAACGGTGGACTTCACCCTGACGCCGTATCGGTCACGCATCGGGTTCTCAAGAGAATGCGCGCAACGGGCCTTCCGGCGTTACGCGGCGGAGGCATGTCGGCAAGTTGATTGTTCTACGACCCAGGTGGAAGCAGTTGCCGCTATCGGAAGAGGATTAACTTTCCAAGCTGAGAACGAAAGTTCGATTCCCGTCGCCCGCTCCAAGTTTGGTTTTGTTGCAACGACCGACCAGACCCTTGCAAACGCTGATGTTGGCTTTGGTCACGTCTCGCTGTCGCAACGCTCTCCCAAGAACTCTTCCATCGAGAAGGCTCATCTCGGACATACATGGCATCCGTCAAAGGGCAACACCACTGGCATTTCTTCTCCCGCTCGCTGGTGGTTATCGAGCGAGCGCAACGGTCTGGTGAGTCGAATCCACGAGAGACTGAGGCGATGCAGGCCCCCTAGGCGACTTCGACTGTCAGGCCACGAACGCGGAGAGGCCAATAACTCTATAATTATTGACTCAAGAATTATTGTATGATATGTTGCTCTCGTGTCCCATGAATCAACCGTCGAGCGTCGAGCGTCACTTCATGCAGCGCTCGGCGACCCGGTACGCCTTTCAATAGTCGACGAGCTCATGGTTTCGGATCACGCGCCGGTAGAACTCCAAGCGCTCACAGGTCTTGAATCGAATCTGCTCGCCCACCACCTCGACGCCCTTGAGGAAGCCGGCCTCGTCGTGCGCTCCCCTTCGAGTGGTGACGGACGTCGTCGTTATGTCCGGCTCGTCCCCGGGGCGCTCCGTTCGCTCGGCCCCGTTATCAAGTTGGCACCCACCGACGCACTCTTCGTTTGCTCAATGAACTCCGCTCGCAGCCAACTCGCCGCAGCGCTTTGGAGAGAGTGGACCGGTCTCACCGCCCATTCAGCGGGAACCCACCCCGCCCTGCGTGTGCATCCGGGTGCCGTCGCGGCCGCAAAGCGTGCCGGATTCGACCTCCACGCCACGACTCCGCGCAGTCTTGACGATGTCGCCGTGCTACCACCGCTCGTGATCACCGTCTGCGACCAAGCCCACGAAGAACTCGGCTCCGAGCGGGGGTGGCGGCACTGGTCCGTGCCCGACCCGGTCGCACGAGGCACGAACGGCGCCTTCGACGCGACCACCGCAGAACTTCGCCAACGCATCCAAGCATTCACCGGTGCCACTGCCGATCAACGAGGAGAGCAATGAGTACTGAGCAACCGGAGATCCTCTTCCTCTGCGTGCACAACGCCGGCCGATCCCAGATGGCCGCAGCGTTCGCTCGCGAGATTGGAAAGAACCGCATCAAGGTGTATTCGGCCGGTTCGGCGCCGGGAGAGCACCTCAACCCCGCGGTTGTTGAGGTGATGCGCGAGAAGGGCATCGACATCACGATGGAGAAGCCGCAGAAGTTGACCGACGAGATGGCACTGAACGCCGACGTGGTGGTCACCATGGGCTGCGGTGACGCCTGCCCGGTCTACCCGGGAAAACGCTACGTCGATTGGGAACTCTCCGATCCGGCCGGCAAGCAACTCGAGGAGGTCCGCCCGATCCGGGACGACATCGAACGGCGCATCGCGTCGCTCATCGACGAATTACTGACCGCAAAGAAGTAGGGAGGACGTCACAATGCCCGACAACCGCCTCATTGACGAACTATCGCCGGACGACCAGCGTCCACTGCGTCCCGCTCTGGCCAAACTGCTCAAAGAGTTCCATGGGACTTTCGACGACGAGACCATTGAGCACTTCCTTGTCGACTCCTACGATCGCCTCGCCGCGAGCTCGACGACGAGGAGCTTTTTGAGCGTCCTTTCAGAGCGCTTCGCGCGTGAGCGCCTCGGGGCGATGACCCGAGTTGCCGCACTGACGAAGGGCAGGCCCGGCGTTCTCTTTCTCTGCGTGCACAACGCCGGCCGCTCCCAGATGGCTGCGGGCTGGCTGCGACACATCGCGGGTGACCGCGTCGACGTCTTCACGGGTGGCTCTGAACCGGGTGATGCGCTGAACCCAGTTGTCGTCGCGGCCATGGCCGAAGTCGGCGTCGATATTCGTCAGGAGTTTCCCAAGCCCTGGACCGACGAGGTCGTGCGGGCCGTGGATACTGTCGTCGCCATGGGTTGTGGCGACGTGTGTCCCATCTATCCGGGAAAGAGCTACGTCAACTGGGATCTGAACGACCCCGAGGGCATGAGCCTCGACGGTGTCCGTCAGGTACGCGACGAGTTGAGAAATCGAGTGCAGGGTCTGGTCGATGAACTCTTGGCTTTCAAGTCGTAATCGGATCAGTCGAATACATAGACAAGAGTTCACGACGCGGGATTGATCCCCTTCGTCCGCTCCAGGGCTGATCATGCTCGAGGACCAATGCATCGTTGCGGACATTGCCGTTGACCGCTCTTCGCTCTTGTCCGCCACCTCACACCGTCGCCAGGTCGCCGTCAAAGCAAGGAGAACGAATTGCGAACAGTCAGTCGCCGAGAATTCGGGCCACGTCCTTCAGGCGTTCGGGCACCACGCTCCACCACATCCACCGGCCTCGCTTCTCGCCCGTGATCAGGCCAGCCTCGGCAAGAATCCTGGTGTGGTGCGAGATGGTTGGTTGACTCTTGCCTAAGGGTGCTTCCAGCGCGCAACTACAGACCTCGTCTTCGGAGGCCACGAGCGAGAGCATCCGCAGTCGGACCGGATCACTAAGAGCTCCAAAAATCTGCGCCATGTCACCGGCCTCGACCTCGGACAATGGGCTGCCCCCCAAGGGACTGCAGCAGCTGACTACGGTCTCGTCAACGGTAATGGTCTTGGGATGCGACATTAGTCTCACCATACTATTGACATCGGTCGATATATTGGCTACTCTTCTCATCGACAAACGTCAATCTAAGGAGAGTACCGTGTCGAGACTCCAACTGGCCCTCAACGTGTCGGACCTCAACGAGGCCGTCGAGTTCTACTCCAAGTTCTTCAAGACCGAACCCGTAAAGATCCGTCCGGGCTACGCGAACTTTGCCATCGCCGATCCACCGCTCAAGTTGGTGCTCTTCGAGAATCCTGGCGAACCCGGCACGATCAACCACCTCGGGGTCGAAGTCTTTTCGACCGATGAAGTGGTGGAGGCCACCCAGTACCTCACCGAACAGGGATTCGCGACCGACATCGAGGAGCAGACTACGTGTTGCTACGCGGTCCAGGACAAAGTGTGGGTGGACGGACCCGATGGTTCGCGCTGGGAGGTCTACACCGTGCTCAACGACGCCAGCGACACTTCATCGCCGACCGGCGGCGAGACGTGTTGTTCGCCGACATCGTTGACGATGTCCGAGGCCGCGCCGTGCTGCTGAGTCCCCGGCTACGCGAAGCCCACGAACGATCATGAAGGGTGCCATCTCTGATCGCTCACCGCAGAACGAGGTGACCGCGCCGGTCGTCGCGCGACTGTCGTTCCTCAACCGGTTCCTGCCGGTATGGATCATTCTGGCAATGGCCGTCGGCATAGGACTCGGTCGGGCCGTGCCGTGCCTCAACACGCACCTCAACGCAGTGCAAGTGACGTCGGGCACGTCGTTGCCCATCTTTGTGGGACTACTGGTGATGATGTATCCGGTGCTGGCCAAGGTCCGCTACGACCGGTTGGGCACGGTCACGCGCGACCGTCGGCTACTGGTCGCGTCGCTAGTGCTCAATTGGCTGGTCGGCCCGGCGGTGATGTTCGCGCTGGCTTGGCTGCTATTGCCCGACCTGCCAACGTATCGAACTGGTCTGATCATCGTCGGCCTCGCACGTTGCATCGCGATGGTGCTGATCTGGAACGATCTGTCAGGGGGTGACCGCGAGGCGGCGGCCGTGCTCGTGGCACTCAACTCGTTGTTCCAGATCGTCGCCTTCGCCCTGCTCGGCTACTTCTATCTGCAGGTGCTGCCCGGGTGGCTCGGTCTCAGCACGCAAGGCCTTCATCTGTCGATCGGGCGAATCGCGGAGACCGTCGCCATCTTTCTTGGCATTCCACTTGTCGCGGGCTACCTGACCCGCACGCTGGGCGAACGTCTGCGGGGTCGAGAGTGGTACGAGACGAAGCTCCTGCCTCGCCTCGGTCCTTTCGCCCTCTACGGATTGCTCTACACCATCGTGATCCTCTTCGCTCTGCAAGGCCACACCATCACCGATCGACCCGGCGACGTGGCGCGCATTGCCCTGCCCCTACTGTGCTATTTCGCAATCATGTGGTTCGGGTCGTTCGCACTCGGCCGAGCGCTCGGGCTGCCCTACGATCGAACCGCGACGTTGGCCTTCACCGCGGCGGGGAACAACTTTGAGTTGGCGATCGCGGTCGCCATCGGCGTCTTTGGGGTTACGAGCGGCGAAGCGCTGGCCGGGGTAGTCGGCCCGCTCATCGAAGTGCCGGTACTCGTCGGCCTGGTCTACGTGTCGCTGTGGGCGAAGCGTCGCTTTTACGAACCGGTGACCACCGGCGAAGCTGCTCCCTGAACGACCGTCCAGCAAGAGCCCCCGAGGGATCCTTCCACTAGGCGGAAGCCGGTACGTATCGCCTTCCACGGCCGAACAGGCGAGCGGCGACCGTCGCCACTCCAAATGCCATCACCCGATATCGGACAGACCCGCGGTTCGCCGACTGACCGTCACCACCGCCCTCGTACCCATTTTCCACCCATATGCGCACCCGCGGATGGGCCAAGATGATGCCGTTTCGAGTACTCGGGTCTTCGACTTCTCCTGTTTGGTTCGAACACCGAGCGCACGATGGATTCTTCAAGGAATCGCGGCTTCCTCTTGAAGCCTCCTCAGACCTCGCGGGTGGCTCTCCTGAGTTCATCGACGCAATACGCGTTCGCCTACGTTCCCGCACCGACAACGACGGGGCCCGTAGTTTTAGCGGGTTCTTAATCCCCCACTAGGGCCAGCACAACATCGACATCCATGCTGGGGGAAGTCTCGCTGACGCGTGAAGGGAGTTCGCCATGGATTGGACCACGGAATTCGAAGAAGGGGACCAGCCTGGTCCCGTCGCGACGGGGGCCCGGCATCACCGGACCCGGCTGATCTTCGCGTCCGTGATGGCAACGCTCGTGCTGGTCTTCGCAATCGGCGGGTTCGGATTTGTCCTTGGGCACTTCGTCATGAGATCTCCGGCCGCGACGTCGTCAAATCCGGAAATGGCGAATTCAAACTTCCCGTCGCGAGGCCTTGGCAACTACCAGCCCGCCGCGGCGACGCCATCGGACGGATCCACTTCCTCGCCGACCAATGCCGAAGCCGCGAAGATTGCCCGGTCGGTTGATCGGGGCCTCGTCGACATCACCACAAAGCTTTCGTACCAATCGGCGACCGCCGCGGGTACGGGCATGGTCTTGACCTCTCACGGGCTGGTGCTCACGAACAATCACGTCATTGACGGCGCTACGTCGATTACGGCTCGAGACGTTGCCACCGGTACCGTCTACACGGCCAAGGTCGTTGGTTACGACGTCACCAGCGACGTGGCCGTGCTCCAACTTCAGGGCGCCTCCAACCTTTCAACAATCACGCCTGGCGACTCAAACTCCGTGGCGTCCGCAGAAGAGGTGGTAGGGATCGGAAACGCCGGAGGTGTCGGAGGTACGCCCAGTTATGCCCCGGGCTCGGTCGTCGCCCTCGATCAATCGATAACTGCCGCCGACCAGGAGAACCCAACTGGCGCAGAGCAGTTGAGTGGAATGATCGAGGTCAACGCGAGTATTGATCCGGGTGATTCCGGAGGGCCGTTGGTGAATTCGAAAGGTGACGTCATCGGGATGGACACGGCGGCGTCGTCAAGTGGCGGCGGCTTTGGATTCGATGAAACCGGCTCAGCGCTGACCCAAGCGTACGCAATACCAATCAATACCGCCCTCTCCATCGCTAAATTGATTGAAGATGGTGCCGCGTCCTCCACCGTGCATATCGGCGCGACTCCATTCCTCGGCATCGAGCTCAGTCCGACTCTTTCCGGTGACCAGGGGGGATTCGGGTACGGATCCCAAGCTGTCGCAAGTGGCGTCAGCATTCGAGGAACAATCTCCGGGACACCTGCCGCAAAATCGGCACTTGCCCCTGGCGATGTCATCACCTCTCTCGATGGACAGTCCACCTCTACTGCTACCGCCCTTGACCAGATCTTGCAAAAACTCCATCCAGGTGATTCCGTTCGGGTCAGCTACACCAGTCAAAGCGGCGTGCACGCGACCCTCAACCTGCAACTCGCTGCTGGACCTCCGCAGTGACTCAGAACATGGGCTCAGGAATAACTTCAAGTCGCTCTGAAGGGGACGACGTAAGAAGATGGCGCTGAGCTTCCTTCGCTGAGAGTGCCGGTTCGATTCTCATCGCGTGCTGCACACTTGACGGTCGGGGATGAAATCGTACGTTCCGCTCCAATGTCTTTAATTCGCGACCAAGTCAAAGTACACTCGCGGCGAAACCATTTGGTTGCACAAATCGTGAGGACGCCACGTGAACAGAACAATCGTCGCGCCGGTTACGCGACGTCGGCGTAGCTCCCTCGTGGCCAGCTGCGTAACTCTTGTGCTTCTGAGCACGCCCACTATCGCCGCTGCGACCACGCCCACTTCGACAACGACAACGACAACGCCTCCGACGACTTCGACCTCGACGATTCCAGGGACCTCGACGACGACTCCGACGACTTCGACTCCAGGGACCTCGACGACGACTCCGACGACTTCGACCCGATTGGGTCCGAATGGTGTTGAATCTCCAGCGATCATTTCAGAGAATCGACTCCCCGGAACCACGTCGTGGCGCATCAATCCAGGTACTTCACCGACGGTAATTCAAGGATTCGCGAACCTGACGTACGCTGCGGTCGGACAAAGAGTCAACTTGTTCGTCACCACCCGCGAACCGCGGTTTAGGGCGGTGGCCTATCGCATGGGTTGGTATCAAGGCCGTGGCGCGCGACAGATTTGGGCATCGCCGCTCGAAGCAGGGAGAGTTCAACCGGCGTGCACGGTAGCGAGCAGCACCAACATGGTCAGTTGCGCCAACTGGAGTCGATCGCTGACGATGCCCATCACGTCAGCCTTCGTTCCGGGTGACTACCTCATCAAGCTGATCGTCGGCCCTAAAGCCGCTAGCTATGTCCTGCTGACCATCTGGAGCCCCCAGAGCACCGAGGCCTACGTCATCATGAATCGTTCATTCGTTGAACAGGGTTGGAACACGTACGGCGGGTACTCCTATTACTCGGGCGTCGGTCCGTGCATCCTGGACACGCTTTCCTACCCAGTTTGCAACCGAGCACGCGTGGTGTCGTTCGATCGTCCCTACGACACCGGTAACGGCTCCTCCGACTTCTTGACCAATGAATATCCTCTCGTACAACTGTGCGAGAGGGAGGGGCTCGATGTCACGTACATTTCCGACGTCACTCTCGATGAACACCCCAATCTCCTGCTACATCACCGAGCACTGCTTTCGCTCGATCACGACGAATCGTGGTCGTACGCGGAGCGAATGGCCGTCCAGAATGCCGTCAATCACGGGGTGAACGTTGCGTACTTCGGTGCCGCGGCGATGGTTCGCCACGTACGGCTCCAGGCTTCGCCCTTAGGGGCCGACCGCGAGGAGGTCGACTACCGCGACGCGCAAGAGGATCCCCTCAACAGTGTGGGCGATCCCATGCAGGTCACCGGCAATACTTGGGAAAGTCCACCCGCGAGTTGGTCCCCACTGACCCAAATTGGTGAGGAGTACAGTGGCTACCTCGCGCCGGGCCTCACAGCTCCCATGGTCATCGCCGACGCTTCGTCGTGGGTCTTTCAGGGCACGGGCCTGCACGACGGATCATCGCTCCCCGGTGTCATTGGTTCAGACTTCGACCAGGTCATTGATTCATCCGCGGCGCCATCCGACGTTGATATTCTCGCCCATTCACCGATTCCCCTCTCCCAGGCAACGGTGAGCGGCGCAGAATGGGATGGCGAGACCTATTCGGACATGGTGTACTTCACCAACCCCCAGGGCAAAGCCGGCGTGATTGACACTGGCAACAATGTGTGGATCGGTGATCTCCGAGCATGTGCACCCGCTACGGTCGATTGTCCTGCGCCAACCTTGACCAAGATCACCAACAACATCTTGAAGGTCTTCGGACCAGGTCCCGCTGGAATTCTGCACCCGGCAGTCTCCAACGTCAACGCCGTCAGCCCCTACGGCTCCTAAACCTGGACTGACGCAGGCGATGCAGCCTTCAACGAAGAAATGAGAAGCGTCCTGACCCCCCGCGACATCGTTACCTCTCGTGGTGGTCGACCAGGCTCCCACACTGAGAACGCGCGCTCGATCACCGTCGCCCGCTCGACTTCAATCCCCTCGTTGAGGACCCGGCTCCGTGGTCCCGAGAGGAGTTGGCCTCATCGCCATTGTTTGCTGCGGCGTGAAGGGGCGGACACGCCGGAAGAGAGTTTCCCAGGAGACCGGTCGTGGTGGTGCAAGTGGGCTCAATGCGGAGTTACTGGAACGGGCTCGCTTCACCCCTCAAAACCCGTTGCCACGAAAGCACTTCTCCGGGCGCAGTCGACGTGCCCTCGGCGCGGCTGATCGGTCGACGACGAACTCACAAATCCGCTAGGTGATGGAGCTAGCTACTGTCCGGCACGTGACGCTCCAGCCAACACCATGAGACTCGCGCACACCAGGAGCCGGACGCCGGACAGCGTGTGGGGGTGACTGGGCTCGACTCAGTTCAGGTGGGGACCTCGCCCTGACCCCTTCAGCTCGTCTCCTGACACGGCCCCGATCAGAAGCTCGAGGCGCAGACGATCAGACCCGCGCGTAGTCGTCGATGTCCTGTTGGAACTCCTCGATGATCCGTGCACTCAGCGTGGGACGCGTCTCGTGGATACAACTGAGGATGAGCTCGGTGGTCGCAGATTCCGCGCCCTTCTCCAGTAACGCTTCCTCGAAGACTGCCTGAGCGGTCCGTCGGGCGGCGAACTCGATGTCGGCCGGGGTGAAGAGTGACGAGGCGGATACGATCGCGTCCAGATCGAGGTCGTCGTTCGGGATTGAAGAGAGGTAGCGAATCCAAATCGCTCGTCGAGCTTCGGGGTCGGGCGGTCCGACGGGGATGACGTAGTCGAACCGGCCGTGGCGCAGGAACGCGGAGTCGATCGCTCGCACCGAGTTGGTGGCGCATACGAGTAGGCGGCAGTCCTTCTCGCGAAAGGCGGGGATCAGCTTCAGCATCTCGTTGGTTACGCCGTGCGCCGCTGACAGAGTGCGCTGTTCACGTGCGCTCGCAATCTCCTCCACCTCGTCGATGAAGACCACGACGTGGTCAAGCTCGCCAACAAGGCCGAACGTCTCGCGCAGTGCGTTGGCGAGCCCGGCCGACGACTCTCCGGCGAGTCTGCTCGGGAACAGCTCAACGAACGGCCAGCCGAGCCGTGAGGCCACGCCCTTTGCGAACGTGGTCTTTCCGGTCCCCGGCGGACCGAAGAGCATGATGCCTCTGGGCGGGAAGAGCCCGACACGTCCGGCGAGTTCCTCGTTGGCGAGCGGCAGGATGACGCGGCGTTCAATGAGCTCTTTCTCTCGAACCATGCCGCCGAGTTCCTCCCAGAGGCCCGGGCCGAGCATGCGCCCGCCCACTTCGTTAAGGATGCCAATGTCCGAGGAGGCAACGGACTCGATCTTCTCGTAGAGATTGAGCCCGTGTCGAACGTCGAAGCCACGGTGCTCGAGCGCCGCTACGCCGACCTCCTCACTGTCGGCGAAGAGACACGAGATCCGGCGCACCCCCTGGGCCACGAGACGGTTCTCGAGGGCCTCGAGCAAGGCACTGCCGATGCCCTGGTTGCGCCAGGAGCCCGCGAGGCTGATTCGCATGATCCACGCGTGGTCGCGGTCGACCATCGCCACCGCGCTGCCCACGAGATTACCGCCGACGACCGCGACGAGGGCGGGCTGACCGGCACGGATCGCGCCGATGATCTCGGAGAGGCCGAAGGCGGCTGCGGCGCCCGCCGTGGCCGGGTCTCCCCATAGTGGAATCGCCAGGTCGAGGTCGTCATCGTGGAAGTCGCGAATCCGCCAACTCGTCATCAGCACCACCTCCTGAGGACAGGCTACCGAGTCGCTCCACGTCGCCGCTCGAACGGTTCACGCATCGCGGTGGACGCAAGACCCGGCGGCATAGAAATTCGTCACGAGTTCACACCAACGACAACAAGAACCCAACGAAGTGGTGAGGTGCGCCCTTCACTTCAACGACCTCTTCAGGGCTCGGGTTACCCCGTCGGCGTCAGTCGTGCGAGCAGCGACGGGGCTGCCTAGGGCTGCTCGTAAGTACCAATGATTATCGCCCGCGCCAGCGTATGGCTGAAGAGATTGAAGCCCAGAAATGCCGGCGTGGCATTCTCGGGTAGATCCAAACTCGGAACATCGACCGCGTGAACAACGACGTAGTAGTAATGCTTCCCATGCCCCTTCGGTGGAGCCGCCCCTACGTAGCGCTTGAGGCCCGCATCATTCGCTAACCGCACGGAGCCCGGAGGAAGGCCGCTGCCCGTCTCGTCGCCCGCGCCCGACGCCAGTGACGTTGTTGACGCCGGAATATCGGCGACGGCCCAATGCCAAAAGCCTGAGGCGGTGGGTGCAACGGGGTCGTAGACGGTGACCGCGAAACTCCTCGTCTCTTGCGGGAAACCTCGCCACGAAAGCTGAGGGGAAGTGTCGGAACCCCCAGCCCCCATCAGCCCACTGCGCTGGGCTTTCGCCAACTCCCCACCGTCTACAAAATCATCTGATGCCACCTCGAATGAGGGCACGCTGAGCAGTTCTTCGTACGGATTTCTCGACATTGCTGTCCTTCCTCTTCATTGCAATCGCCTTGCGACAAGGGCGACGCCTTACCGGCACCCGCCGCCTCTTAGGCCACTGTAGTTATTCGCAGCTGGTCTTGTTCGACGCCACCGAGGAATCCACCGAAACACGCTGGGACGAATCCACCAGCGCCCGGGCATCCCCGGTCCCGAACTTCGCGCAGGTCCGCCTTCGCCCGCGAAGATACGCCCTGCGGCACTTGGCGTGCGATGTCGTGACGTCCGGGGCTGGTGAGGACCCGGGACGGCAGCCGCCGGACAGATGACGTCACTTTCGTTGAAGGAGACCACCGCGTGCTGTCCAGCGCACGGGACGCCGAGCGACTAATCGTCACAACTCGCCCTGAGCCAATGAGAAGTGATTTCGACGCTCGAGTACCGGCATCAATTAGTGTTCGACCGATCCTTACAGCCGAGTCACCAACCGACCGACTGTGATGTCCGACGGGTGCACCTTCGTCGGTTGGAATGAGATCTTGCTTGCGGGTGTTGGCCTGCTGATGAAGTACCCCTGGGCGAGGTCGCACCCGAGTTCACTCAACAGGTCGAGCGTGGCGACATCCTCGATGCCCTCCGCTACGACTCGTAGGCCCATCTCGTGACCCAGGTTTATCGTTGCCCGCACGATCTCCAGGTCACGTCCACCTTCATCAGCCGCCAGCGCAGTGATGAACGAACGGTCCAACTTGAGTTCGCCGACGGCGAGGCTGCTGAGATAGGCCAACGACGTGAAGCCCGCCCCGAAATCGTCGATCGACACGATGATCCCGAGATTGCGTAGCTGCAGAATAATCGCTTGCGATCGGAGGAAGTCGGTGATGATGGTCGTCTCGGTGATTTCGATTACCAGAGCCTCCGCAGGAAGGTCGTAACGCTCGAGCAGTTCGGTTATGAGGTCCACGAATCCAGTTTGAAGGAGGTCAGTCGTTGCGACATTGACCGAAACTGCCATCGCGCGCTCTGCCGTACGCCACGCTGCGCACTGGGAGATAGCCTCGTTGAGCACCCACGTTGTCAGCGGCCACATCAGTCCTGCTTCCTCGGCGAGCGGCAGGAACTTCATCGGTGGGATCAGTCCGAGCGTTGAATGACGCCATCGAACAAGCGCCTCAACGGCAAGAATCTGCCCGGTTCGCAGATCCAGTTGGGGCTGATAGTGAAGGACCAAATCACCCTGCTTCACCGCTTCTCGCAGCTCATCAACCAATCTGATCTGGTCTTCGCCCCCGTCAAGGTTCTGATCGTAGAAGACGAACGGCGCGTTACCCAACTTGGCCCTGTACATGGCAACGTCCGCGCACCACAACAGCCCCGGGGCGTCACAGGCGTCAGAGGGCGCGAGGGCGATACCGATGCTGGCGCCAATGGTGGCGTTGATCTTGTGCAAGACGAAGGGCTCCGCGATCGCCGCCAGGATCGCTCGGGCGGCTTCTTCGGACGACTTCGCGTCGGCGTCCATCAGAATGACGGCGAGTTCATCGCCGCCCAGACGCACGACCGAGCCGGCGCCACCCACGGCTGCGATGATCCGTGGCCCCAGTTGGCGCAGCAACTCGTCACCGGCCGGGTGACCAAACGAGTCGTTGATCTCCTTGAAGCGATTGAGATCAACGAAGAGGAAGGCCAGCTCTCGCTTGGGCGCGAGCGTGCCTTGTTGTTCATCAAAGAACACCTCGAGGACGTGAAACAACTGGCGTCGATTACCCAATCCTGTCAACTCATCCGTATGCGCCTGGCGGTGACGTTCCTCAGTCAGAATCCGAAGAACGCGCGCCGATATTGCGAGGCGTACGCCGACAGTCACAAGGGTGCCAACCGCCAGACCGATCGCCACTTCACTGATGGTATGCAAGGTCCCCGCAACCAAAATCCCGAGGCTACAAACTGAGGCCAGGCCCGGCAGCACAAAGCCCGCGAGCCGTTGGGGCCGTATCGGATTGAGATAGCGCGGCGGCAACCAGACTGATAGGGACATGAGAAGAATTGCCAATGGCCAAGCGGCCGCATTGAAGTCACTACCGAACCTTGTCGCCAGCCCCGACGTCTGGAACAGATTGAATGTGTCACCGATGACGATAACGATGAGCCCCGAAGCGAGCAGGTACCATTGCCCGGTTCCGCGGCCGGACAGCAGCACCGTTCCTCCGATCACCAGAATAAGGAGCAGGATGTCCCCTACCGGAAACGCCATGTTGGTCGCCGTCGCGATCGCGCTCCCGCCCGTCAGGTCCAAGATGCGGTGGAAGGCGAACGCGGCGCACAACGACGACGCGCCCAGTCCGGCGACGACCCCGTCGAGCCAGTTCGGGCGCGACAACCGACCGAGGCCCCTTTGGAGTAGCAAGACGGTCGCGACATAGGCCAGTGGGTAGAAGAGGAGGTAGAAGATATCGGCCACGGATACCGCTGGCGCAGTCGACTTGCTGAGCGACTCGGCCGTCAAGAAGATGTCTCCGACTGCCCACGAAAGGAGACTGAAACCAAGAATCAACGGCACCGCACGGCCCGGCTGTCTGACGAGGCCGCGCGCGATGCAGACGAAAGAAGCCACGCACTCGAAAGCACAGACCGTCCAGCCGTCCAGCCAAACCCACTGCTGGTCGGGTCGTCGAACGACCAGCGAGACAATGTACGCGAGGATCAGGACTCCGAGAACGACGTAGACGAGTCGAATCCAACTGTTTCCTCGATTGACGTTGGAGACGCCCGCCGCGCGGTCGGCCAGAGCCTCAGAGATCTTTGCCGGGTCTGGAGCGAGCTGATCAGCCATGATGCTCAAGCGGCCGTTGGTTCGGGTGCCAGCAGATCGGCCGCGGCGCTCCGCTTCGACCAGGGAATTTGTACCACGACGCCCCGCGCGGCGCCATTGGCGCAGATCCGTGTTCCCGACATGCGCTCAAGTGTCTCAAGCCCTAGCCACAACAAAATCTACGAAAGCCCAACACGCGACCAATTCAAAGTACGTTATCGGCTTCAAAAGGACCTCCCCCGGGGGTCGTCAATCTCCCTCAGGAGTTCCACATCACTGTCCAAACTATCGAACCGGATGCTCCAAAAAGCGGAGCCATCGAACGAAGGTTCCCTTCACCGCGCAGTGCGCTACCCGCACCATTCCCAACGGCTCCTACTCGGCAGCTTCGCTCGCGCTAGTGCGATCACAGCCCATTCATGATGCACGCGGTGTACATAAAATGCTTGTCGTCCGCTCGCCACCTTGACCAGCTCGTTCTCGTAACCGATTGACATGGAAAGGTGGCAACAATCTCGATCTTCAACTTTTAATCCTTGGCGAGGCACTTTCATTCTGACATCCAACCTGCGATCTTCAGAGTCAGCGACCACTCGGACGCAACGCCGTCACGGCCCTTCGATGGACTGCGCGTTGCCTGTCGAACGTTGGCACATCGCAAAGGACGGATCACTTCGTCACAGACTCCGAGCGTCACCCACGAAGTCTCTCAAGATGCGGCGCAGCTCCACCGTCGTCTTGTCCGCACGGGTATGAATCTCCGCGGTGATGTCGAGTGGTAACGCCAACACCTCGAACTGTGACTGCAGTTCGAGGTCCTCGTTCACCACGGCCACTTCAAAGTCAATGGCGTCACGCATTCGTTGCTCGGAACCGCCAAGGTCATCGCGCCACAGACTCGAATAGATCCGCACGGTCTCGTCATCAACCGGCGTCAAGAAGAATCCGATGACATTGGTGCCGCCCGAGTCGAGGAACTCTATGGCGAGCTCGAGATGAAATGGTGCGGTGTAGCGATACGTCAGCAGACGGCGCTGCACCAACGGTCGAATCCCCTCGGCGACGCCCGGATCTTCCCGATTGGCAAAGTCGTGCTCGTAGGCGGCGGTAAACGTGTAGCCCTCGCGGATGACGGTGTAGTTCGGCACTTCACGAGCTTCACCCGCGCCGAAGGTTCCGACGTGGACAAAGGGGAAGTGCGCCATGTCGAGGAAGTTGTCTGCGAGTAACCCGGCGTTCGCGCGCGACTCGAGCACTGGCAGGTCCCCTTTTTGAAAGGCCGGGTCGTACGCCGCCTCGACGCTTGGTACGGGCGTCAGCGGCGGGTCGGGAGCGACGAAGACCATGCCGTGTGACTCGGTGACGGCGGCGGGCCGCTTCAACTTGGCGCGCGCCGGCAACGTCGCATTCTCTCCGAGTGCGGGGATTTCAACGCAGACGCCGTCGGGGTCAAAGACCCAGCCGTGATAGGCGCAGCGCAGGGTGTCTCCTTCACACGTTCCCAGCGAAAGGGGCGCGAATCGGTGTGGACAGCGGTCAAGGAAGACACGCGCGTCACCGTCGCCCGAGCGGTACGTGACGTAACGCTCGCCGAGAAGTGTGAAGGCGCGAGGGGCCTCGGTCACCTCGCTCGATCGACACAGGGGGTGCCACGCCCGACGAAGCGATGGATCGAGATTGCGGAGCCCGTCAGTCATGAAGACAAAGTTAGTTGAGACGATTCACTGCCAATGAGGCGAAGCCCGCCGTTCAATCAAGCACGCGGTGGTCGCGAAAGTCCCGGCGGGCGCAGAATTGCAACATCGTGCAGGAGTTTAGGAGATAAGAAATTGCAGGTTGTGCAATTCCGTGCGATACTGAGCAAATGGTGGTCGATCAGGTTGGGCGTCGAGAACGAAAGAAGCTCGCAACGCATCAACTGTTGCGATCTGCCGCGTTGCGATTGGGCGCTGAGCGCGGCCTACAGAAAATCACGGTGGAGGACATCGCTGAGACGGCAGATGTCTCCATTCGCACCTTCTACGACCACTTCTCGTCGAAGGAGGACGCCATTATTGGCTTCGACGCATCTCGCGTCCTGCAGTTACGCGAAGCCCTTGTGGCGCGACCACGCAGCGAGCAGCCGCTGGAGGCCCTTCGAGCAGTACTTCGTGAACTACTCGAAGAGTCAAGCGAGGAGTGGCCCCTTCGCATGGAGGTGATCCGAACCAACCCGACCCTGCTCTCTCGGATGTTCGCGTCCTTCGCCACCGCTGAAAGGGCCATGATCGACGTCATCGCCGAGCGCACTGGTACCGACGCCAATCATGACCTCTACCCCGTCTTGGTCACCGCGGTGGCAATGGGTGCGGTGCGGGCGTCGATGAGTTCTTGGCACAGCACCGGAGAGGTTCTGCCGTTGTCGGAGATTTTTGACGCCGCGTTCGACCAGGTGAGCACCGGACTGAAGCCACCCAAGGTCACCAAGGACGACGCGCGTAACCCCGCCATCGCAAAGCCGGTCTCCAAACGGATTCGTAAGTAGCAGTGCCGTGCTGACCCGCCTGCTTCGCGCCTACCTGCGCCCTTACGCGCGCCAGATCGCCATGCTCGTAACCCTCCTCGTCGCCCAGACGGTTGGGAACCTCTACCTGCCCAATCTCAACGCCGACATCATCAACAACGGCGTCATTGATGGGAATCTCCACTACATCTTGAGCACCGGCGAGGTCATGCTGGTTCTCACGCTCCTGGTCGGGGCGAGCGCCGTCGTCGCGGTGTACTGGGCGTCGCGAGTCGCAATGGGGGCGGGCGCCGATATCCGCGGAGCGGTCTTTACCCGGGTACAGGCATTTTCCGCCCGCGATATGAATCATTTCGGTACCGCGTCGCTCATCACCCGCAACACCAACGACATCCAGCAGATTCAGTTGTTCCTGCAGATGGCCCTCACCATGATGGTCATCGCCCCGATCATGTGCGTCGGCGGAATCGTTATGGCGCTTCATGAGGGCGCGGAGCTCTCGACGCTGCTGCTCGTCGCCTTGCCCGTCATGGGGGCATTCATTGGGATCGTCATGGTCAAGGTGATTCCCCAATTTCGGTCCATGCAGGTCAAGATCGATCGGATCAATCAGGTGCTGCGAGAGCAGATCACCGGAGTACGGGTCATACGCGCGTTCGTGCGCAACAAGTCCGAGGCAACACGATTCGCCGGTGCGAACGCCGAGCTGACTGACACGGCGCTTCGCGTGAACCGGATCTTCGCTCTCGCCCTGCCCGTGATGATGGTGATCCTCAATCTCTCGAGCGTCGCCGTCGTGTGGTTCGGCGGCCGATTGGTCAGCGAGGGTTCCATGCCGATCGGCAACCTCACCGCGTATCTGACCTACATCTTGCAGATCTTGATGTCGGTGATGATGGCCGTGATGGTCGCCATCCTGCTTCCTCGCGCGGCGGCGAGCGCGGAGCGCGTTGAGCAGGTCCTCGATACCGTGCCGGTGGTCAGCGACCCCGCGAGCCCGACGAATCCCACTGACATCACCGGCATCGTGAAGTTTGAGAACGTCTCGTTTTCGTATCCCGGAAGTGAACGCCCGGTCGTAGAGGACCTCTCGTTCACCCTCGAACCCGGCAAGACCAGCGCCATCATCGGTGGAACGGGCAGCGGCAAGACCACGTTGCTCAACCTCATACCTCGCTTCTTCGACGCGACGACCGGCACCGTGAGCGTGAACAAGATTGACGTTCGCGACCAGGAACAAGAAGCGTTATGGAACTCCATCGGATTCGTTCCGCAAGCCGCGTATCTCTTCAGCGGCACCGTTGCCAGCAATCTGCGCTTCGGACGACCCGACGCGACGGACGCCGAACTCTGGCGAGCCCTCGAGATCGCCCAGGCGCGCGACTTCGTGGCGCAGATGCCGGGTGGGTTGGATGCGCCTATCGACCAGGGTGGAACCAACGTCTCCGGGGGGCAGCGCCAGCGTCTCTCCATTGCTCGAGCGATCGTGAAGCGACCAGGCGTGTACCTCTTTGACGACTGCTTCTCGGCACTCGACGCCGCAACTGACGCGCGACTTCGTGCCGCCCTCAAGGAAGCAACCCGCGATTCCTCGCTCGTCATCGTGGCTCAGCGCGTGAGCACGATCATGCACGCCGACCAGATCATCGTGCTCGACGACGGCCGAATTGCCGGCACGGGTACGCACGACGAACTACTGGCGGGTTGCGTTCCGTACCGAGAGATCGTGGTCTCCCAACTAGGTGAGGGCGCCGCGGCATGACGATGGCCTCGATGGGCGGACTGCGCGGCGGGGGTCCGCAGCAGATACGAAAGAGCAAGAACGTCCGAGCCACCCTGCGCCGACTGCTCGCCAAGTTGCGCCCCGAGCGAACCAAGCTGGTGCTGGCGCTCTTTCTCGGCGTCACCTCGGTCGCGTTCATGGTGTCGGGTCCCGAAATACTTGGGCGGGCCACAAACGTCCTCTTCGACGGCATAGTCAGCAAGCAACTGAAGCCCGGCACGACGAAATCGCAGGCGATTCAACTCCTCAGGGACCACGGCCACAGCCAGATCGCGTCCATGGTGGCTGGCATGAACATCACCCCGGGCGTCGGCGTCAATATAAACGACCTGGGGCTCATTCTCGGCCTCGCCGCGCTCGTCTACCTGTTTGGCGCCGCCTTCAGTTACCTCCAAGGCTTCACCATGGCCGGACTGACCCAACGCGTCATGTTCGGAATGCGCCGCGATGTCGAGGAGAAGCTCAGTCGGCTGCCACTTCGATACTTCGACAGTCATCCTCACGGCGACATTCTCAGCCGGGTCACCAATGACATTGACAACCTCACCACGACCATCCAACAGGGCCTCAGCCAACTGATCACCTCGATACTGACGATTGTCGGGGTCATGGGCATGATGTTCTGGATCTCCCCGCTGCTGGCGGCGGTGTCAGCCGTCACTATCCCGCTCGCCCTCGTCGTCACCCTGCTGATCGCGAAACGCTCGCAGGTCCACTTCACCGCCCAGTGGAACGAAACCGGCGCGCTGAACGGGCTCGTCGAAGAGACCCATACCGGACACGAACTCGTCCAGGTCTTCGGCCAAAGCAAATCTACGATCGGCGAATTCAGTCGGCGAAACAAGCGGCTCTACGAGGCGAGCTTTCGTGCGCAGTTCCTCTCAGGAATCATCCAGCCGTCGATGCAGTTCATCGCCAACATCAACTACGTGGTGATCGCGGTCCTGGGTGGGTACCGGGTGGCATCCGGTCTGCTCACGCTCGGGGCCGTCACCGCCTTCATTCAGTACTCGCGTCAATTCACAATGCCCATCACGCAGATCGCCAGTCAAATGAACATGCTCCAATCAGGCATTGCCTCAGCCGAGCGCGTATTCGAATTCCTCGACGCCGACGAAGAGTCCCCCGATATGACCACCCCGCCGAACCCGGTCTCGCGACTTCACGGATCTGGCAGCGTGAAACTGGAGAACGTCACCTTCCGCTACGACGCGGACAAGCCGCTCATCGAGGACTTCAGCCTCGACGTGGCGCCCGGCCAAACGGTGGCGATCGTTGGTCCCACGGGCGCTGGCAAGACGACCATCGTGAACCTGCTGGTGCGCTTTTACGAAATTGACGCCGGTCACATACTGCTCAATGGCACTGACTACCGCGACTTAACCCGCGACGAGGTCCGCACCGCCTTCGGCATGGTCTTGCAGGACACCTGGATGTTTGCCGGCACCATCCGCGACAACATTGGTTACGGAAAACCAGAAGCCTCCGACGAGGATATTGTCGCTGCCGCGAAAGCCGCCTACGTCGACAGCTTCGTTCGAACCCTGCCCGACGGCTACGCCACCATCCTCGACGAGGACGCCTCCAATCTCTCGTCAGGCCAGAAACAGCTGTTGACAATTGCCCGCGCGTTCCTGGCGAACCAGAGCATCCTGATCTTGGACGAAGCAACGAGCAACGTTGACACCCGCACGGAGGTGCTCATCCAAGGGGCCATGGCTCGGCTGCGAGAAGGTCGAACCAGTTTCGTCATCGCGCATCGGCTCTCGACCATCCGTGACGCGGACACCATCATCGTCATGGACCACGGACGTATTGTCGAGCAGGGCAATCACGACGAGCTCATGGCTCACCGGAATCTGTACTTTTCGCTCTACAACAGTCAGTTCAGCGAAGCGACCACGTAACGGTTGCGCCGGAAACGTTTGGCGGCGAGGCGACCCGCCACGCCCGCCTTCGCCACGAGCGCTTTTCTCAGCTCGGCAGATTGCCAATGACGCCGACTGGCGCATGATGAGGGTCCGAGGGGATCAATGTCGTCGGGTTAACTAAGAGTTTCGTAAACAAGCGGTCAAAAGAGACTTGGGTCCGTAGACGTCGACGTCCGCATCGCCTATAACTGAAATACAGGAGAAAGGATGAGTCCATTATGAGGCCATTCCAATACATGAACGGCGGAGGCGACGGCGGAGACGGGATTCTGGCCCTCATCTTCTTAGTACTGATCATCGGGGCGGTGATCTGGGTGGTCATGGCTCTCGTGCGCGAGCGCGATTATCGCCATCACGGCCACGACGACAAGGTCGTGCACAACGGTCCCCCCGTCGCGAAGGGTTCAGACGCGATGCGGATTCTGGATGAACGATTTGCCCGCGGCGAGATTGACGCCGATGACTATCAGCATCGCCGAGATCTCTTGCGCAGCAACCCCGAGTAGGAGCGACGTCGACTACTGGAGCGGTTGACGTGATGAAGGCGCTGTCGACGTGTGTGGGCTTGAACGTTGCTCTCGTGGCAGTTTTCATTGCTGGATGATCTTCCCTCGTCGCCCAGGGCGTTACTGGTCTGCGGTACGCCAAGGACCAGGCCGGAAGATTGCTAGCAATGCGAGTTCTGAAGGTCTTCGTGACAGGTCACGAGATGACCGGGCGGATGGTGCCAAGTCACCTATCGGTGAGTTGGGCCGTCACGAAGCGGCCAGGAATGAAGCAATCGCCATCGTGTCGGTCGACTGAACGTTCCGACGAAGTATTCGAAGTGGGGATGGTTACCCGGATAACCGCCGCTTCCCGCGTCACGAGAGTTTGCTCGCACGTCGCGCTCTATCCCTGCCCGTCCCAGGCGGATGCTTGAGTTCGCGTTCCTGTCCAATTTTGCGAACCGTCGAATGGACTGCGTCGCAATTCCCTGAAGACACTCAGCAGGGGAACTGTGCGCCAGACTGTTCTCGTGGTGATCGCAACGGACAAGTTCGATGAATTGACGCTTACCGGTGCGTCGTCGCTCCCCATCGACGACGTGGTGTCGCGCCTCACGAGCCGTAACGAGGGGCTGACGTCGAGCGAGGCGAGTGAACGGCTGGTCACGTACGGCCCGAATATCCTCACGGTTCACAAGGTTCACGCGCTCATGGTCTTATGGCGTCAACTCCGTAATCCCATACTTCTCTTGCTGCTCGGAGCGGCGCTGGTGTCCGGAGTGACTGGCGGTGGTACCAACGCAATCATCATCGCGGTCATCGTTGCCCTCAGCGTCGGGCTCGGTTTCTTCAACGAGTACGCCGCTGAAGTTGCGATGGCGTCGCTGCGTTCAAAGATCAGCCAGAACGCGCAGGTGAGAAGAGACGGCCAGATCATTGAGGTCCCCGTGGTCGCACTCGTGCCAGGCGACCTCGTGTCGCTTCGTATCGGTGCCATCGTGCCAGCGGACCTGCGTCTCGCCGACGTTGCTGAACTCGAGTGCGATGAGGGCGTGCTGACCGGTGAGTCGATGCCCGTCGCGAAGTCCGTTGAGCCGGTCGCAAAAGACACGCCAGAGCTCGCGAATTGCGCGTACATGGGAACCATTGTCCACCAGGGGTCGGCGGTGGGCGTCGTCGTAGGAACCGGCACCCGCACCGCATTTGGTCACATAGCCGCGGGACTCTCGGAGCAACCCGGCCAGACCGCATTCGAAGTCGGCCTTTCGAAGTTCTCGCGATTCCTCTTCTTGGTCGCCGCCGTGCTCACCGCCTTTGTCTTCGCCATGAACATCATCCTGTCGCGCCCGCTGATCGAGGCGCTGCTCTTCTCGCTCGCGATCGCCGTCGGCATCGCTCCCGAGATGATGCCCGCGATTGTGACCATCAGCCTGGCGTCGGGTTCCAAGGCGCTCGCCGCGAAGAAAGTGCTCGTAAAGCGATTGGTTGCGATTGAAGACTTGGGCAACATCGAGATTCTCTTCACCGACAAGACCGGAACGCTCACCGAAGGTTCAATCACTTTCGAACACGCGCTGAGCGGCGAAGGCGAGGAGAGCGACCGTCCCCTTTTGCTGGGGCTAGTGTGCAACGAATCCACCATGGGCGATAAGGGGCCCACGGGCGGGAATTCGCTCGATCAGGCCCTCTGGTCTGCGCTCACGGAGAAAACGCACACGCTCGGCGCCGAAGCCGGCGCCTTCACTCGCAAGGCGGTGCTGCCGTTCGACCACGAGCGCCAACTCGTGTCGGTGCTCGTGGAGGACCGCGCCAAGGCACTTCTCGTCATTACAAAGGGCGCGCCGGAAGTCTTGCTCGCTCGCTGCACGCAAGTAAGCGACACCACCCGACAGCTTCTGGAGAAACTCTTCTCCGAAGGTGAGCGGGTCATCGCGGTGGCGAGCCGGCCCGGCACGGCTGGAGCGGTCACGCTCAGCGCCAGTGACGAACAGGGACTCAACTTTGAGGGGTTTCTCACCTTCGCGGACCGTGTGAAGGACGACGCCGGTGAGTCACTGGCGAAACTCCAGCGACTCGGTGTCGAAGTGAAGATCATCACCGGCGACAACGGACTCGTCGCCGCCAAGGTCTGCTCGCAGATCGGACTCGAGAGTACCGGGCTTTTGAACGGTACCGACGTTGAATCTCTGAGTGACGACGAATTGGCCCAGGCAATCCTGCGAACGACCGTGTTCGCTCGCATAAGTCCCGACCAGAAGTCGCGAATCATCAAAGTTGCCCGTCGCACCGGCAAGGACGTTGCCTACTTGGGCGACGGAGTGAACGATGCAGTGGCCCTGCACCACGCTGACGTCGGAATTTCAGTGGACTCGGGAACCGATGTCGCGAAGGACGCCGCCGACGTGGTCTTGCTCGACAAGGACCTCGGAGTCCTCGCCGAGGGCGTTACCGAAGGGCGAAGAATCTTCTCGAACACCATGAAGTACGTGCTCATGGCCACGTCGTCCAACTTCGGCAATATGTTCAGCGCCGCCGGTGCCTCCGCGTTTCTCTCGTTCCTGCCGATGCTTCCCTCGCAAATCTTGCTGAACAACCTGCTCTACAACGCTGGCCAGCTGGTGATTCCAACCGACCGGGTTGACTCGGAAACACTCGCACGTCCGGCCGCATGGGACATGAAGTTCATTCGAAGGTTCATGTCGATCTTTGGTCCAATCAGTTCGATCTTTGACTTCTTGACGTTTTGGGTGATGTTGTCGATACTGCACGCACACCACGTCGAGTTTCGCACCGGATGGTTCGTTGAATCGATTGCCACCCAGACGCTGATCGTCTACATCATTCGAACGAGACGCGTGCCCTTCTTCAAGAGTCGGCCCAGCCTCGCCATGATGTTGGTACCGACGGGCGCTGCCCTCGTCGGAGCAGTGCTTCCCTTCACGGGACTCGCCCATCTACTCGGTTTTAGCCCGCTGCCCGCTGTCTTTTTTCTCTGGCTTCTCGCCATGGTAGTGGTCTATCTCATCTTGGTGGAAGTAGCCAAGACGTTCTTCTACCGCTCAATGAAGGTACATGCGCCGGAGCGAGGAACAAGTCATGCCCAGCGTCTGGAACGTCGGGTGCGTCGGCGCGCCTCTCGCTTCATCCAACTCGAGGCCCCGAGATGGAGTCGTTCCCCTGCCAAGAAGAACTAGCCGGCCTGCTGAGTGGCTACGAAGTTCATCCGGCGCTCGCGGCCCGGCGCTGTGGCGTTGCACCGGTCCTCGCAGAGCCCCGTGGCCCCAGTCGTGACTAGAGCAGCGCAGCGTCAAGGGTGATGGTCGTACCGGTCAGTGCCTTGCTCACCGGACACTGAGTCTTCGCGTCGTCAGCCGTCTTCTTGAAGGCCGCGTCGTCCATGCCTTCGACCGTGCCTCGCACCGTGATTTCGATACTGGAGATTCTGAAGCCGCCCGCCGGATCCGGCGAGAGCGTAACCGTCACGTCGACGTCCAGGCCAACCGGTGTACCACCGCCGGCCGCGATGAGCGCGGAAAGCTGCATCGCGTAGCACGCAGAGTGCGCGGCGGCGATAAGTTCCTCGGGACTCGTGGTGCCGGACGCATCATCGGCGGCGCGCTTGGGAAATGAGACCTCGTACGATCCCGCTCCACTGCTCGTGAGCGTTACCTGGCCCGAACCGTCCTGCAGTCCGCCAGTCCAACTGGTGTGAGCACTTCGCTTTGGCATGATTCCTCCTACGTTGCTTGTGCTCAGTGTAAGTGCGCAGCGAGCGAACGCCGCACTCGAATCAATTCGAAGTGCCTAACTCGCTGGTGGATACGAAGATGCCACGAAAGGACCGCCGCCAAAGAGTGTCTTGTTGGATCCGTTCACGCGGGTGTAGTGGCCGTCTCGGATTCGGTACGCGGAAATCGTGACCTGCGTACTCTTCCAGGTGCCGCCCGCGCAGTCGGGTGTGCAGTCGTTCCACGAACCGAGGCCCGTGGCAGTCGCGGTGGCGCTGCCCCAATTGGTCCAGTGGAGATCCTTCACGAGTGAGTTCTCGTCGGCGCAGGACAGCACGAACGTGGAAGGTGCGGTCGAAGCTTGACTGGTGCAGTCAAAGATCGTCGTAGAACTCATATGAGCCTGGTGCCAAGACAACAGGCCCGCTCCGGCCGAGCCGATGGTTAAAACAATGAGGATCAGGAAGGGAATATAGCGACGCACGTTTGAATAGTAGGTCCATTTCGAGGGGGCGAAACTAGAGCCTTTGGTAATGAAACACCGTCAGCAGCGTGCCCGCCGAGGTGTCGCAAAGATCAAAATGGTGGTTCGTTACAGTTGTAGGTAATGGCAAACAAACGGGCTCGCGCAGCCCTAAGCGCTCGAACGCCTGAACTAGTGACAACGATCATCGTCGGACTCGTGGCCCTCGCCGCGTTGGTCGTGGGATCGGATTTGCAGAGAACTCACACCTCGCTGGCTCACGCGACGCTTTTTGAGTGGATTTGCGCCGCGGTTCTCGTTCTCTCTGGTGTAATTACGGTTCGACGCGTTGCCGGGTTGTTCGGACGCATCATTACGCACCAATCGGTGAAATCCGCCGGGGCGGCCGTCCGGCTCGTGGCGACGGGCGTGGGCTACGTCATCTTGCTGTTCGCAATATTTGCGGTTATTGGCGTCTCGGCCCAACGCCTGCTCATCGGAGCCGGAGTGGCCGGCGTTGTCATTGGAATTGCGGCCCAGCAGAGCCTGGCGAATATCTTCGCTTCGCTCGTGCTGCTCTTCGCTCGCCCTTTTGGAGTTGGTGACCACATTCGAATCCGCTCGGGCGCGCTTGGGGTTATCGACGTGTGGGTCGAAGGGATCGGGCTCACCTACGTCACGGTACGCACGGACGACGGAATACTTATGATCCCTAACTCCGCCATGCTCGCTTCGGGCATTGGCCAACTTGCGACCCTGTCGGAAAAGACCGGGGAAAATGATCATTAGTCGTTCCCGCTTCGAGATCGAACCCCCGTCGATGGACGTCGACGATGGACGGGACCCTTCATTCGCGACGTTTCACCCGGCCGATCTTTAAGAATGTTGTAAAGAGCTCGGACCGAGGCATCAATCTCCGAGGGGACAAAATGTTCCTCCTTATACTGAGTACTGGCGTAGGTAGCGGGCGGAACCGGAGAATCGATTTCCGCCCGACCTATCTCGTCACATCCACTGCACGGCAAGTCTTAGATAGCGGAGCACCCCATGAAGTTCCCACGAACAGCACTCCTGGTTGCCTCATTGGTCACCTTGGTGTTCGCCGCGCCCGCCAACGCCAGCTCCGATCCCGCGTGGCAGAGTGCCCGGGTGGCGGCTCTTCCCGCCGGTGGAACGGGAGTGTATGGCGGGTACCTGCCCTTCCTCTCTTGCCCGGCGGCGGGAGACTGTGTCGCCAGCGGCAACTACGTTGACTCTTCTGGCATTGATCGCGGGCTTCTGCTCAATCAGATCAATGGCGTCTGGCGGTCGCCGACACCGGTGACGCCGCCCGCCAATGCCGTTGTGAAGGACGGCCTGACGGTGCTGGGCGTGTCGTGTGGATCGGTCGCCCATTGCAGCGTGGTGGGCACTTACTACGACGCCGCCCTTAATCAACTCAGCTTCATCGCTGACGAAGTCGCCGGTAGGTGGCTCGCGGCGAGAGAGGTCTCCCTGCCCGCCAACTCCCTGAAGAGCAACCAAGTTTCTGCGGTCCACTCGGTCTCGTGCCGCTCGGCGGGAAACTGCAGCGCAGTTGGCACCTACGACGTGAATGCCAGCCCTACGTCGCTGACCGAGGGTTTTGTGGAGGATGAGATCGCCGGCAAATGGCTGACCGCCCGCGAAGTCCGATTGCCTGCTGGCATCAGCGGCAATCCTTACGTATCGCTCGATCAGGTTGCCTGTGGGTCACCGGGAAACTGCAGCGCGGTTGGCTCGTACATCGACACCAACAATGTGACCCACACCCTCGTGGTCGATGAGGTCAGTAGGACGTGGAAGACGGCGCAGTCCACGTTCCTGCCGGGTGACACCAGCCCCTTCGCCGGAGCGACGCTCAGCGAGGTGGCGTGCGTCAGCGCCGGAAACTGCAGCGCCGTGGGAACCTACAACGCCTCTGGAGCTGGCGTCGAGGGTCTCGTCGCCAACGAAACCCGCGGAGCCTGGGGCCGGGCGAGTGAACTGCGCATGCCGGCGAGCGCGGCGGCGAACCCGCAAGTGCTGCTCTTCGGATTTCAGGGGATTTCCTGCGCCTCGGTTGGAAACTGCGCCACCGGCGGGCAGTACCTGGATAGGAGCGGCAAGTACCAAGGGTTTCTCGTGAACGAGGTGCACGGCGCGTGGCGGGGTTCGAGCGAGCTCATCTTGCCGGACGGAGCTCTACAAACGAGCCACAACGGAGGCGTCGTTTCGGTCTCTTGCTCCACAGCCGGAAACTGCAGCGCCGGAGCCGCGTACCTTGACGCCGCGGGAAACTATCAAGCGCTCATTGTCAACGAAGTCGGCAACGTTTGGAGAGCCGGGGCCAAGCTCACCCTGCCCGCCAACGCCGCCAGCGTCGGCGTTGGCGGAGGCGTCTACGCTCTCGCCTGTCAAAGAGGCGGCGCCTGCTCGGCTGTAGGCAGCTACTTGCGCGGTGCCACGACCTACTCCGGCTTTACGGTGAACGCGCCGTAGCGTCCGTCCGGTCGGCCTTCGTGGCCTGACGCGGGCCCCTTGGCTCTGGCCGATGACCACCAGAGTGTTTTGGGCCAGGCAGTGGTCGCCTTTTCTCCAATTACCCGAAAGGTTTCATTTAATTACCACCGTTCGATAGCACGGCTTTCACCTTGCGGTAACCAAGATTCTTTACGTTGGCCTGATGACACGTGAGCGATCTCGCACTCCCTGGCCGGGCCGGTCACGTGTCGCATTTACTGGGTTGGCGTCGGTCTCTCGACGAGGCGAGCATGGCTGATCCCGAGGGGCGTAGCGTCGTGATGGTCGTCGAGGACGAAGAGAGTTACCAGGACGCGCTCAACATCGGACTGACCGTCGAGGGTTTCGTGGTGGTCGCGGCAAGCACCATCACCCAGGCCCGCGAAGTCATGAGTAACACGAAGCCCGATCTGGTGCTGCTCGACGTGATGCTTCCCGACGGCTCGGGCATTGACTACTGTCGCGAGATCTACGACACCTCTCGAATTCCCGTAATCATGGTGTCGGCTCGAACCTCTGAGGTTGACATCGTGCTCGGATTGGAGATCGGGGCGGCCGACTACGTCACGAAGCCGTATCGGCTTCGTGAGCTGGTTGCTCGGATGCGGGCGGTGCTTCGCCGCCCCGTGACCATCGACGAGGACGAGATCGTCACCTTCGGCGACCTGCGCATTGACTTCGTTCGCCGCACCGTCACCCGACGAGGCGTCGAGATCGAGCTGAGCCGCAAGGAGTTCGACCTCCTCGCGCTCTTCGCCTCGCGTCTCGGACAGGTGGTCACCCGCGAGGTCTGTCTCGACACGCTGTGGTGGGGCCTCGAGCTCTCCGATACTCGAACCCTCGACACTCACGTCAAACGCCTACGCCAAAAGATCGAGGACGATCCCGGGAGCCCCCGCCACCTGATCACCATCCGTGGAGTGGGCTTTCGCCTGGACGTTTAGTCTGGCCCCATGCAAACAGGCGACCTCGTTTCCGATTTCACTCTCTCGGACCAGGCCGGCGTTCCGCGCACGCTCAGCACGGTTCTCGAGGCCGGTCCTGTCGTGCTCTTCTTCTATCCCGCGGCCATGACCAAGGGCTGCACCAAGGAGTCGTGTCATTTTCGCGACTTGGCGGCCGAGTTCGTTGCCCTTGGTGCCCAGCGCGTCGGCATCTCAATGGACAGCGTTGACCGGCAAGCCCAGTTCACATCGAAAAATAACCTGGACTACCCGCTGCTCGCCGACGTCGACGGAGCGGTAGCCAAACAGTTCGGCGTCAAACGCGCCGTCGACTTCTTGAGGGTCAAGCGAACGACGTTCGTGATCGGTCAAGATCGCCGAGTGATCGACGTCATCACCAGTGAGATGAATATGAATATCCACGCCGAACGCGCTCTCGAGGCGCTGGCGAAACTAAAGCCCTAACCCGCCAAAAGCTGGGTGGCGGGATCCTGAAGGAACTTGCCGATATGCGACAGGACCGCTGACGCCATGGCTCCATCCACCTGACGGTGGTCGAAGGACATCGCGATCTCCACCACGTGGCGAACCACGACCTCATCATCGACGACCCACGGGGCCTTCGCGATCTGGCCAATGGCGAGAATCGCCCCGGTACCAGGCGGCAAGATCGGCATTGCGGCGTCGACGCCAAAGGGGCCGACGTTGGTGATCGACAACGTCGTGCCGATCATCTCGTTGGGCGTGGTCGTACCGTTTCGAGCCTTGTCAACGAGCACGTTCAACGCCGCCGACATTCCCACGAGGTCCAACTGATCGGCACCCTTGATATTGGGCACAATGAGGCCACGCGGGGTGTCGGCGGCGATTCCCAAGTTCACGCTGCGGCGCACGACGACCTCGTTGGTGGTCGAGTCGAAACTGGAGTTAATCCCGGGGAAGTGGCGAGCGGCGTCGCAGACCGCCAGCGCCGTGATCGTCAACGGCGAGAGACGCACGCCAGCCATGTTGGGATGCTTCTTCAACGCCGCCAACAGCTCCATGGTCTTCGTAGCATCGACGCGCACCCACACCACGGCGTGCGGTGCGCTGAACGCGCTTTGCACCATGGCGTCGGCCATGGAACGAAGGACGCCCTTCACGGGAATGCGCTCTTCCTTGGGTCCGGTGGACCACGACGCAAGTTCGCGACCAACAAAACGAGACGTCGAGGTCGGGCCCGTGATCGGTGCGCTCGCACGCGCCGATGCGCTTTGAGCGGCGTCGGCCGGTCCACCCACGGCACGTTCCACGTCGCCGCGGGTGATCAGGCCGTCACGACCAGACCCGGTCAGCGTCGCCAGGTCGACGCCGTGCTGCTTGGCGTAGAGGCGAACGGGCGGCGTGCTTCGAGGCGCGGAGCCGGCGTAGGCCGCGCCCGCGCCGACCACCGGCGCGGGCGAAGCCGCAGCGCCAGAGCGCCGGTGCTTACGAGTGGCCAAGCCGTCCTCGTTCGCAACGCCGTAGCCAATCAGCACCGCTTCGCGGCCTTCGCCAACTGGCGCTTCGATCATCTCTGACTCGACCGGTGCGGGCGCGGAGGAACTTCCATCGCCTCCGACATCGAAGGTGATGAGCGGCTGGTGCACTTCCATCACGTCACCGACGTCGCCGTGCAGCTTGACGACGGTGCCCGCATAGGGACTCGGGAGTTCAACCGTGGCTTTCGCGGTCTCGATGTCGACGAGCGGCTGGTTCAGAATGACGACGTCACCCACCCTTACCTTCCAGGTGACGATCTCGGCTTCAACAAGTCCTTCGCCGACGTCGGGAAGTAAGAAAATTTCCTGGCTCAACTTTCGTATCCCATCACTCGGTCCACCGCGTCAAGGATGCGGTCGACGCTCGGTCGGTATTCGTCTTCGATGCGCGACGGCGGATAGGGCACGTGATAACCGCTCACGCGAATCCCCGGAGCGCGAAGTGAGTAGAAGCAACGCTCGGTCAGTTCGGCGACAATTTCGGACCCCATCGATGCCATGTGGGGGGCTTCCTGCACGACCACCAGTCGGCCAGTCTTTTCAACTGACTTGACCATGGGTGCCAAGTCGAGAGGCGCGAGCGAGCGAGCGTCGATCACTTCGAGGGACCGTCCCTCAATCGCCCCGGTCTCTGCGGCGCGAAGAATCGTCTTCACGCTCGAGCCGTAACCAATCACGGTGACGTCACTTCCTTCGCGGCGAACGACCGCGTCGAAAAGTCCGTGCGGGGGGTTGTCGAGATCGACTTCACCCTTTTCCCAGTAGCGGCTCTTCGGCTCGCAAAAGATGATCGGGTCGTCGTGCTCGACGGCCTGTTGAATCATCCAGTACGCGTCGTTCGGCGTCGAGCACGACACCACGCGCAGACCAGCGGTCTGGGCGAAGTACGCCTCGGGACTCTCCGAGTGATGCTCGATTGCGCCGATGCCGCCCTGGAACGGAAGGCGAATGACGAGGCCCATTGTGTACGAACCCTCAGATCGCTTGCGCAACTTGGCGACTTGGGAGACTATCTGGTCAAACGCGGGGTAGACAAACCCGTCGAACTGTATTTCACACACTGTTCGATAGCCCCGGATAGCCAGACCAACCGCCGTCCCGACAATCGCTGATTCGGCGAGCGGGGCATCTATGACGCGATCCTCGCCGAAGTCTTTCTGAAGGCCGTCGGTGATGCGAAACACGCCTCCCAGCTTTCCAATGTCCTCACCCATGAGAAGAACCTTCTTGTCCTTCTCCATGGCGCGTCTCAGCCCGTCATTGAGGGCTTTGGCCATCGTCATTGTCTTCGGACCCATCAGTGTGCACCTGCGCTGATTCCGAGCTCGATCATTTCACGGCGACCCTCTTCAATGAGTGGGTGCGGTGCGGCGTACGCGTTGTCGAACATCGTGATGGGATCAGGACGACCCATGGCCAATACGTCCTCGCGAAGTTTCAGCGCCATGGTGTCGGCCTCGACACCGACCTCGTCGAACGCCGCGCTCTTCATGTTGTGCTCGCGCACGAGCAGGGCCTTCACCCGCTCGACCGGGTCGCGGTGCTTCCACACCTCGACCTCCGCATCGATGCGGTAGCGAGTTGGATCGTCGGACGTGGTGTGCGCCCCCATGCGATAGGTAAACGCCTCAATCAACGTCGGGCCGCCGCCGACGCGCGCGTTTTCGAGCGCTCGCTTCGTGACTTCGTACACGGCCAATACGTCGTTGCCGTCGACGCGAACCCCCGGGAACCCAAATCCTCGAGCGCGAAGGTAGAGGGGCACCTTGGACTGCAACGTAGAAGGTGTCGAGATTCCCCACTGATTGTTCTGGCAGAAGAACACGACGGGGGCGTTGAAGGACGCCGCCCAGACGAACGATTCGAGCACGTCGCCTTGACTGGACGCTCCGTCACCGAAGAACGTCATCGCGGCCTCTTCGGCGCCGTCGCGCTGAATGCCCATGGCGTAGCCCACGGCGTGAAGTGCCTGATTACCGAGCACAATCGTGGGCACGGCGTGGCGGTATTTCTGAGGATCCCACCCACCATTGCTTACCGCGCGAAACACTCGAAGCATGTCCTCGGGCGGCACGCCACGGCACCAAGCGATGCCGTGCTCGCGGTACGAGGGAAACGTGAAGTCCATCGGGGCCAGCGCGCGGCCGGCGCCGATCTGCGCGGCCTCCTGACCCTGGACCGGAGCCCAGAGGGCCAACTGACCCTGACGCTGCAGCGAGGTCGACTCATTGCAGAGCCGACGAATGATTGCCATGTCACGATACAGACCGAAAATCTCTTCGCCACTAAGCACGCTCTTGTAATCCGGATGCGAAACGCGCTCGCCTTCGGGCGTAAGTAATTGGACCAATTCCTCGTCGATCATCGACTCTCCTTAGACCACCAACCCCTTAGAAACCATAGTCTCCTACGATGAGCGAGTGCCCAGGCTCTTCGTCGACACTCGACCTCTCCGAGAGAACCGAAACTTTCGTCTGCTTTTTTTTGGACAGCTCGTTTCGCTACTCGGCAGTAACCTGACAATCGTCGCGGTTCCGTATCAGGTGTACCAAGAAACGCATTCCAGCCTTTGGGTCGGACTCGCCAGCGGCTTTCAACTTCCCTTCCTTATCGCGGGCTCGCTCTGGGGCGGAGCGTTGGGTGACCGCCTCGACAAACGAACACTTCTCGTGGTCGGCTCGCTCGTCTCCGCACTGCTGAGCGCGGGCCTCGCCCTTAACGCGCAGCTCCAGCACAGCGTTCTCGTGGCGCTACTCTCTCTCGCCGCGGTCGCCGCCGGCATCGCGGGATTCTCTGGTCCAATTCGAAGTGCCGCGATTCCTAAGTTGGTGAAACCCGACCAACTCATAGCCGCGTATTCGCTCAATCAAATCTTGGTGAATCTCGGCACGGCGCTCGGCACGGCGCTAGCCGGCGTTCTGCTCGCGGCGGTCGGACTCTCGTCGTGCTACGCGATCGACGCGGTCACATTCGTCGCCCTCGCACTCTTCACCATGCTCATGTCGGCGATGAAGCCCAGCGGGGAGCACACCGGCGTAGCGATGCTGCGAGCAATTGGCGACGGATTCAAATACGTGCGAACGAACGTCATTGCCCAGGCCGTGTACCTCGCGGATCTGAACGCCATGGTCTTCGGTCTTCCCCGGGCGCTCTTTCCGGCGATGGCCATCGCCGTCTATCACGGTGGGCCTCAAACGCTAGGGCTGCTTTACGCCGCCACGAGCGTTGGCGCCCTGATCATGGCGATATTCACGGGCTGGGTCGACGGCGTACGCCGACAGGGTCGCCTCATCGCCATCGTGATCATGGCGTGGGGCGGATCGATGGCGCTCTTTGGAACCGTGCACGTGCTGTGGGTCGGACTCGGGTGCCTCGCGTTCGCGGGCGCCACCGACGTGATTTCAACGATACTTCGCAACACCGTGCTGCAAAATGCGATTACCGACGAGTTCCGAGGCCGAATCTCGTCGGTGCAGATGGCGGTCGTCACCGGGGGCCCGCGTCTCGGTGACATGGAGTCCGGCGTGGTCGCCAGCCTCACCTCGGTTGAGTTCTCGATCGTTTCAGGGGGCATTGCCTGCATTCTCGGCGTCATCGCCCTGATACGCCGGCGTCCGACCTTTTGGAGCAACGATACGAACTAGGCGGACCTGACGGGAATCGAACGACGCTTGGCGTTGGTGACGTTGGCGAGTTGCCCGCACGCAGCGTCAATGGAACGACCGCGCGTGTTGCGAACCGTGACGTTGATTCCCTCGGCCTCGAGCCCATCGCGAAACTGACGAACGCGCTCTGGCGTTGAGCCTCGAACGAGGTAACCCGGCGTCGGATTGAGGGGGATCAAGTTGACGTGGGCGCGCAGCGACGCGGCGTAGCGTGCCAGCTCCTCGAGCGCTTGGTCCGTGTCGTTCACTCCGTCTATGAGTGCCCATTCGAAGCTGAGCCGACGCGAGGTGGTCTCTATCCAGAACTCGCACGCCTCGTGAAGTCGCTCGAGTGGGTAACGCCGGTTCAAGGGGACCAGTTCATTTCGAGTTTCGTTGTTCGCCGCGTGCAGGCTCACCGCCAGAGTGAGCGGCAGTCCCTCCTTCGCGAGGCGCTCGATGGCCGGAGCGACACCAACGGTTGAGACCGTGAGATGACGCGCCGACAGTCCCCGGTACTCGTGAAGGCGCCGCACGGCCTCCACGGTCACCCGGTAGTTCGCGAGCGGCTCGCCCATGCCCATGAACACCACGTTGGAGAGACGTCGAGGCGCCGCCGCTCGTGCGGCGAACATCACCTGTTCGAGGACCTCACCCGCCGTCAGTTGACGGGTGAATCCGGCCTGACCGGTGGCGCAGAACGTGCAGCCCATCGCGCACCCGGCTTGGGAGGAGACGCACACCGTCACCCGGTCCTCGTAGCTCATGAGCACGGTCTCAATCGTCGACCCGTCGAGAAGACGAAAGACCCATTTACGGGTGGCCCCGCGATCGCTCTGCACGTCATTGACCACTTCGAGGCCGGGCGTGAACCGTTCGGCCAGTCGAGCTCGCAGTGCCTTCGGCACCGTCGTGATCTGACCGATCTCTTGTCCCTCGGTCCACAGGCCGTGCCAAATCTGATCAAGGCGATAGCGCGGCTCGCCCGTGAGAAGGCCGGCCAGCTCCTCTTTCGTGTATTCGTAGGCGGAGGGCATGCTCTCACGCTAGAACACCCGGGTCCGGCATCGTTCATTGAACCCCAGGACGCCTTCGCGCCTTCTGGGAGGCTCGATTCTTAGCCAACCCTTCGTCTGGTTTTGTGGCTCTCTTCACCTGGTCCATCACACTTGAAGCGAGCAACAAACAAGAAAGAAGGACATCATGTTCGCAGCGATCTTCTCATTCTCACTCATCCCGGTCGCCATCGCCATCGGCGTAGGACTCCCCTGGGCGTGGCTTCACTGGGAACTCAAGTATCAGGACAAGCTCCTCCATGAATCGCTGGCGGCCCAGGCTTCGATTATCGAGGACCAGGAGGCCACCATCGATGCTTACCGCGAAGTAGTCAGCGTCACGATGGACGATCTCGAGGCGATTCCACAAAACGCCTGATAGTTACGCAGTTCTCCTGGCGATCGTTTCGTTGAACCGGCGCACCCGATTTGTCTGCTTTACTCGTGTACGGTCTGGCAGACCTTTGCTGACCCTAAGACAGGAGTATCCATGGAACTCAACAACACATCCGCTGTCGTCACAGGCGGCGCCTCGGGCCTCGGCGAGGCCACCGCGCGCCTCCTCGCCGCGCGCGGTGCCAAGGTGGTGATCGCTGACCTCAACGACGAGCGCGGTGCCGAGGTCGCCACAGCGATCGGTGGCGCCTACGTGCACTGCGACGTCACGAACACCGACCAGGTCATTGAAGCCATTGAGGCCGCGAAGGCCATGGCTCCGATTTGGAGTGCCGTGAACTGCGCGGGCATTGGTTGGGCCACGCGCACCATTGGCAAGGACGGCGAGTACTCCTCCGCCCACGATCTTGACCTCTACCGCAAGGTCATCGAGATCAACCTCGTCGGTACCTTCAACGTCTGTCGACTCGCCGCCACGGCCATGAGCCACAACACGCCCGACGTTGACGGCATGCGTGGAGCCCTCGTGAACACCGCGTCGGTCGCCGCCGAGGACGGGCAGATCGGTCAGGTTGCCTACTCGTCATCCAAGGGTGGCATCGTTGGACTCACCTTGCCGCTCGCTCGCGACATCGCCCCAATCGGGGTTCGCGCGAACTGTATCCTGCCCGGACTCATCGACACACCGATCTACGGCAACGGCCCTCAGTCCGACGAGTTCAAGGCTCGCCTCGGAGCCGGCGTGCTCTTTCCCAAGCGTCTCGGTTACTCCGAAGAGTTCGCGTCGCTCGCCGTTGAGCTCTTGACGAACAGTTACATGAACGCCGAATCGATTCGCATCGACGCCGGCATCCGCATGCAGCCCAAATGATGTAGCCGCGCCAACTAGGTGCGACGCCCGCGCAGGCGCCGACGTCGCACCTAGTTGGCCAGATCGCCTCGGACGAAACGCGCCCAACCGAGCGCGCCCGCGGCAATCCCGGCCGCCGTCATCACGATGGTCGCGCCCCAGTTCGTCGCCACGTCTGGAACCAGTTTGAGGTGATAAAAGGGCGAGAGGTCGAGGAGCCACCTCGGCCAACTGAGGGTTGGCCCGAGCACCGCGATGATGTACATGACGCTGAGCAGCGCCGCCATGATGATGTACGAGAAGCGCGGCGTCGTCGCAATGACCAGCACGCACACTCCCGCAATGAGCGGCGCAGTGGTGAGGGCGTTGAGCATCCCTTCCAGAGGCACGGCCACACTCATGGAGGTTCCACTCACCACCACACCGGCCCACGTGGCCACACCGCAGCACAGGGCGATCGTGAGCGTGGTGAGCGTGGTCGAGAACACTGCGCTCGCCATCCACTTCGTTCGACTCGTTCCGAACGCGAGGGGAAGGTCAAGTCGGCCCTGCACCTGGTCAGTGGCGACCATGCAGAGCATGGTGACCACCAAGAACCCCAGCGCCACGGCCATGATGACGCAGACTTCGCTCACGAAACCTCGGCCCGTGACCATTGACCCGTAGCCCCAGCGGTTGAGCAGCTTCACGAAGGCGGGATCCGAACGACAGAACTGGACGAGGGCGTTGGTGAGATAGCCGAACGTCAGTCCCAAGGCGACGAGTCCCACCGCCCAGACGCCAAAGGTACTCCGTCGCTCTCGCCACGCGAAACCCCAGGGCGTCTTCAGCCACGTGAGTCGCGCCTGGGAACGATCGGCGCGCGTCCACCACGCAATACCGATGTCACGATGCTCCTGGAGCCTCCACGCGATGAAGGTGATAGCGAGGGACCCCAGGAAGAGCGGCGCGCACCACACGACGGATCGGTGCTGAAAGGCGCCGATGTTCTCCAACCAGCCGAATGGTGTGGCCCAGCGGATCCACCCATTGGACGCAGTGGCGTCGGCGAACATACGAAGAATGAACGCGAGCCCGAGTGCGCTAAGCGCGACCTGCGTGGCGCTGCGCCGTGGCGAGAAGAGCTGGGACGACAGGACGCCGATCGCCCCACCGCACCAGGCCATGCCAACGATGCCGAGCGAGGACAGCAGGGAGTCGGTGGTGCCTTGGGATCCGCTGAGAAACGTGAGAAACGTGACCAGCCCGACCGCGAGCCCGCTCTCCGCGAGTACCGCCATGGCGATGGCGAGCGCGGGCTGGCGACCGGTTCGCCCAACGACCAGAAGGTCCCACGTCTCGTCGTCTTCGCCGCCGCGGGTGACGCGCGTGGCCATCAGGCCCGACCAGATGGCGACGGCGAACGCGAGGTACATTCCCATCTTCCACTGCACCAACGAGCCCGCGGTGGGCAGTGACTTGGCCCTTCCGTACAGGGCGCTGATGGCGGGATTCTTCAAGAGCACCTGCATCGACCTCATGCCGGTGACTCCGCCGCTCGCGTTGAACGAGACGAGCCCAACCTTTACGAAGCTCAGCAGCAGCGCCGAGACGACCACGGTGCTCGTACGGATTTGGCGCCACACCAGGGCGTGCACCGACGTCGAGGCGCGCCTCACGAGACGGGCGACGTCGATTCGTCGTAGTACGACAGGAATATCTCCTCGAGCGAGGCTTCTCGGGTTCGCAGTCCGGTGACGTCCTGGCTCGACAGCGCCGCCAGCAGCGGCGCCGGCGAACCGGTCACTCGAACGCGCACGCCATCGGGCAGCGGCGACACATCGCTGACACCGACGACCCCAGAGAGGTCGCCAATCGTGCCCGAGATTTCGAACTCGATGCCCACGTGAGTACGAAGCTCAGCGACGTCGGAGACCTTCACGAGCTTTCCGCCGCGGATCATGGCCACACGAGCGCAGAGATGTTCGACCTCTGACAGCATGTGCGAACTCAGCAGCAGAGCCTGGCCTCGCTGTTGACAGTCCAGTACGCATTCACGAAATGCGCGCTCCATCAAAGGATCCAGGCCCGACGTCGGCTCATCGAGCAGAAGGACGTCGGCACGAGTCGCGAACGCTGCCACGATCGCAACCTTTTGACGATTGCCCTTCGAGTAAGCGCGGATCCGCTTCTCCGGGTCCAACTCGAAACGGGCAATCAGTTCGTCGCGATACGCATTGTCCATTGAACCGTGGAGCGAGCCAAGCATGGAGATCGCCTCGGATCCGGTCAGCTGGGGCCAAAGGGCAACGTCACCCGGCACGTAGGCCACGTGCTCGCGCGCGAAGTCCGAGCCCGCCGCGTGTCCGAGAACGGTGGCCTCGCCCGATGTCGGTCGCAGTAGCCCGAGGAGCATGCGTAGCGTCGTTGACTTGCCGGCACCGTTGGGCCCGAGAAACCCCACTACTTCACCAGCCTCGACGGTCAGATTCAGCGAATCGACCGCCGGCACCCCGCTGAAGACCTTCGTTAGATTCCTGGCCTCAATCGCGTGCGTCGTCACAGTAAAAACCTAACCCTCCGGACGAAGGGCGAAAGTCCCTTGTTGGACCACCCCGCAGGCTGGTCGCGGTAAATCGGGACGCACGAACCACTCGCCGTAACTCGCTCCTAAGCGACCTCACGCCGCGGGAACTCCGGCGCGGGTGCCGTCGAGCAGAGCCAATATTTCCTCGGTCGGACCAGTTTCGCCCAGCCTGGGGAAGATGCGAGTGACGCTGTTCACGTGCGCGTCAAGGCTCATGTCGGTCATGTCGGTCATGGCGTCGACGGCCAGCGTGACGTTGAATCCGTTTTCGTGCGCGTGGCGTGCGGTCGACTCGACACCGATTGCTGGTGGCGACGCCGACGCCGACGATGACGACCTGCGTAACGTCAAGGTTCTTCAGATACTCCTCGGGGTCCGTGTTCGTGAACGCTCCCCACTGCAGTTTCGTGACCGTGTGGTCTTACAGCTGCTGGTTCAGCTCGGGGACCAGATCGGCCCACCCGGCGAGAGTCGGTCTGGCGCGTCGAACTTGCTCCGTTCGGCCAGCTGGCGCACCTGCGACGGTAACGAGCACGACCGGAAGGCCGTGGCGGCGAAACGACGCTGCCAACACGCTGGCGTTGTGCACGACCTCAACGACCGAGTGAGCGGTCGGCAAAGTGACGATGCCGTTCTGGAGGTCGACCGCGATATGGGCGGTCTTCGGGTCAAGCGTGATCACCGGCATGATGCACTCCTTCTGCTGATGGTGAATGGATCTCCTCGAGTTGCGCGCTGAGGTGATCTTCAGATTCGAGGTGAACGTACTTGGCACCCCTCGACCAGGAGGCCCCCGCCGCAATCAACAGCACGACGGCGCCAAATATGAATGCCGACTTCAGGCCCGAGTGGAACGGGGCCGAGATCAAATGCGGAAAGTACGAGTGTCCGATCAGATCGGTCCGGTTCGCAACCGAGAGATGTCCGAGAACCTTCGAACCAACCAGCGACTTGATGGGGTTGTAGCCGAGAAACGCCGCGAAGAGAATCGACACCGGGGGCAAACTGCCGATCTTGGTCGCGACCGCCGCGGGCACACCGTGCACAATCAGTCCGTGCGTCAGTGTGACGGACAACGTTGTTGAAAGCCCGATGATCATCAGGGTGAAGAAAATGCCTATCGAGAGCACCTGCGCGGAACTCTGAAACGTCGCGTTCATCCCCCCGCCGGCGCCGCGGTGGCGAGCCGGGAGGCTGTTCATGACCGCGGCCCGGTTCGGCGAGGCGAAGGCTCCCATCGAGATTCCAAAGGCCAGCAGGATGGTCGCGAAGTCCAAGTAGCCGAAATTGATTGGGAGCGTGAGTAGAAGCACGAACGACCCCGCCGAGCCGATCATGCCGCCAGTGGCGAGGTAGCGAGCCCCAAACTGGTCCGAGAGGTAGCCCGACAACGGCCCAGCGATCAGGAAACCCAACGTCAGCGGGAGCATCAGGATGCCCGCCCATAGTGGCGTGCGGGCGAAACTGTAGCCGTGCAGGGGAAGCCAAATCCCCTGCAGCCAGATGATGAGCATGAACATGAGACCGCCGCGACCAATCCCGGCCAGAAAGGTCGCGAGCGTGCCGAAGGTGAAAGCCTTGATCTTGAAGAGCGGAAGTCGGAACATCGGTTCGTCGACCCGCGATTCAATGACCAGGAATGCCATCATCGACGCAACGCCCACGCCGAGTTCCAGCAACACGGGCAGACTGGTCCACCCCATCGTTTTGCCGCCCGAGGGCTCAATCCCGTAGGTGATGCCGATCATGACCAGGATCAGCCCGACCGCGAAGGTCAGGTTGCCGGCCCAGTCGATTCTGGCGCGGTGACGCTCACCGAGTTCCTTCAAGTTGATGTACGACCAGATCGTCCCAAAGAGCCCGAAGGGCACCGAGACGAGAAACACCAGCCGCCAGTCGATCGCGCCGAGGACCCCGCCGAGGATGAGGCCAATGAATGCTCCACTGATTCCCGCCATGTTGTTGATACCGAGCGCCAGTCCGCGCTGGTTCGAAGGGAATGCGTCGGTCAGGATCGCGGCCGAATTGGCGATCAGGAAAGCCGCGCCGACCCCCTGAAAGAGGCGTCCGACGATCAGCCAAAGTGCACCCGATTGGCCAGTCAATGGGTCGACCGTGAGCACCAGAGAGGCGGCGGTGTAGATGACGAATCCGAGGTTGTACATCTTTACCCGGCCGTACATGTCGCCGAGCCTTCCGAGACTCACGACCAGCACACTGCTCACGACCAAGAAACCGAGGATCATCCAGAGCAGGTAGAAGCTGTTACCCGGAGCGAGGGGGTTCAGCTTGACCCCACGAAAGATGTCGGGCATGGCGATCAACATGATCGATGAGTCGATGGTCGCGAGCAGCACGCCGACGGTCGTGTTGGTCAGGACCAGCCATTTGTAGCGCGGTGAGACCATCGGTGTGATTCTGAGAGTCGTGTCCACGCTCACGAGTTGGCAATCCTGCTGATGATTCCGCTAGCGGACGACAAAATTTGGCACTCGTCTGGGGAAAGCTCACGTAGTTGCGCTTGCAACCACGCGTGAAGTCGCCTGCGGGTTTCGGCGATGAGAGCGACGCCTTCAGCCGTCGCCACCAAGATCACCTTGCGGCCGTCATGGGGGTCATCTCGTCGCTCCACGTAACCGGACTGGACCAAGAGATTCACCGTTTGATTCATCGACGGAGGCTTGACGTGCTCGTGATCACTCAGCTCGCGGAGCGTGTGCGGCCCTTCCTTCACCAACAGTGCCAACACCGTACGGTGTGAATCACTGAGTTGGTCGTCGACCTTGCCCGCGCGCAGGCGTCTGAAAAGTCGAGAAACCGCGGAAGAAAGATCCGCATCCAACTCCTCGACAACTGCGTCGCGGGAGACGCGCTCGTCGACCCTCGCGGCGGTGGATTGGGTTTCACTCATGGACTCACCCCGATTTCATTAGGTAACCTAATTAGGTTACCTAATGAAATCCGCCAAAGCAAGTTGGCCCTTGATCCAAACGGAGGCACTTGGGGATGCCACCAGAGTTAAGGCTCCCACCAGTTGCCGTGATCTGGTTCTCGGAACTAGATCTCGCGTGCCTCGGCCACATTGTCGAAGCGGGCGAACTCGCCTCGCCACGTTAGGTGCGCCGTGCGCGTGGGCCCGTTTCGGTTCTTGCCCACAATGATTTCGGCTTCTGACTTCTTGTCATTCGCCACCTCGCCGTACTGCTCGGGTCGGAACAAGAACAGCACCACGTCGGCGTCTTGCTCGAGCGATCCCGACTCACGCAGGTCGCTCATCATTGGCCGCTTGTCGGCGCGTTCCTCAAGTTTCCTCGAAAGCTGTGAGAGGGCAATGACGGGACACCCGAGCTCACGAGCCAGGATCTTGAGCGAACGACTCATCTCCGAGACTTCGACCTGTCGGTTCTCGGCTCGCCCGCGTGAACTCATCAACTGTAGGTAGTCGATGATCACGACACCAAGGTCGCCGTTTTGCTGCTTGATGCGACGCGCCCTCGCTCGCACGTCCATCACGGTCAAGCTTGGATTGTCATCGATGAACACCTTCGCGGACTGCAGATATCCGAAGGCCTCGTGCGCGCGGTTCCAGTCGGAGTCGCTGAGGTCACCGGTGCGCAACTTGGATGAATCAATACGCGCCGTTGACGCGAGGATACGCTCGGCCAATTCCTGACGACTCATTTCGAGTGAGAAGAACAGCGCGGGGCGCTGCACCACCGCTCCCACGTGAACCAGGATCCCGAGGGCGAATGCGGTCTTACCCATGGCGGGACGAGCTCCAACGATCGTCAGACTGTTCGGCTGCAAACCCTGCAGAACCAGGTCGAGCGACTTGTAACCCGTCTCGAGGCCGTTGAACTGACCGCGGGTCTCACCACGCTCCTCGAGAATATCCGCCTCGTTGAGTAGGAGCCGCTGCAGGGGCGACACGGAGTCGGTCTTGCGGTCGTCACCAATCTGATTGATCTTTCGCTCGGCTTCATCAATGAGGCCGACAACGTCGTCAGTGGCGACGTACGCGTCGTCAACGATCTCACCGGCCACCGCAATCAACCGACGTTGTTGCGCCTTCTCGCGCACGATCTCTGCGTAGTGCTGAGCGTTCGACGCCGACGGGGTGTTCATCTGAAGTGAGGAGAGCACCCCGAGCTCCACCGCAACAGCGCCGCGTTCTTGCAACTTCGCCTGCACGGTCACGTAGTCAACCGGCTCACCGGCGTTCGCGAGTGCGATGATGGCGCTAAAGATCTGACCGTGAAGTGGACGATAGAAATCCTCGGGCTGCACGGTCTCGTACGCAACGCTCACCGCCTCTTGCGAAAGGAGCATCGCGCCAATGAGTGACTCCTCGACCTCGATGGCACTGGGAGGTATCCGACCACTGCCGGGAGCGGATCGGATGCGGTCTGTTTCTATCTGAGTCATAAGACCTCAACGGTTGTCGATAATGGTTGTGTGTCGCTAGAACAACAACATGGGGAAAATCCTGTGCCTAACTTCCATTAGCAACCTGCCATAGAGCTGTGACATTGAAACTGCCGGGACACAAGGCCCCGGCAGTATCAAAGATCCAAAAACTATTGCGCTACTTCGCCACAACCTCCACGTTGACCGTGGCGATAACGCCATCAAACAACGTCGCGGCGACGGTCGAAGTACCCAGTTCCTTCAGGTGTTCGGCCATTGAAATCATGTGACGATCCAACGAGATGTTGGTGGCGGTGCGAATGGCGTTGACGATGTCGGCCTCGGTCACCGAACCGAAGAGACGACCGTTGGCGCCCGCACGAGCCGACACGATCACCGTGGCCTTCTCGATGAGTGAACGCTGCGTCTCAGCAGCGTCACGGCTCTGGGCGTCACGAATGTCGCGGGCCTTGCGCATCGAAGCCGCTTGGACTTCCATGGTTGCGTTCGCCTTCAGGGCCGCGCCCGTCGGCAGCAGGAAGTTACGTGCGTAACCAGATTTCACATCGACAATGTCGCCACGGCGGCCTACGCCGGTGACATCACTACGCAGCAGGACTTTCATTCGCTGACCTCCTGGGCGGGCTCGGCCACGAATACTTCAGCCGCCTCGCTGGCGTCTTCCAGTAGAACGCCGGGTTCAACGGTCGACTCGGCGCTCTCTCGGTCGGGACGTGGACCACGCGGACCACGGTCGCCACGGTCGCCACGGTCGCCACGGTCGCCACGACCGCCACGACGTTCGGTGACGGTGCGCTGGGTGTAGGGCAGCAGCGCGAGTTCACGGGCCGTCTTGATGGCATCGGTCACGTCGCGCTGGTGTTGCTGACAGTTGCCAGAAACCTTGCGGCCACGAATCTTGCCGCGGTCAGAGATGTACTTGCGGAGTTGCGCGATGTCCTTGTAGTCAACGGTGGCAACACCGTGTTGACAGAAGGAGCAGGGCTTCTTCTTCGCGCCGCGGCGAGTATCAATCTTCGGTGCGCGCTTTGGTGGCTTGGGATTATTAATACGTGGCATTAGAAGGGCTCCTCATCAAAGGCGTAGGTACTTGGTTCGTTGGAGCGCGGAGCGGCGGCCGGTCGATCGTTCGACTGGAAGTTGCCACCCTCGGCGCGGGGTGTCTTCGTTACGACTGCTGTAGCCCAGCGAAGCGAAGGCGCGATTTCGTCAGCGTTGATCTCGACTATCGAACGCTTGTCACCGTTCTCGGTCTCCCAACTGCGCTGCTCGAGCCGACCGGTCACCAGGACGCGGGCACCCTTCTGCAATGAGTTGGCGGCGTTCTCAGCCATGGCGCCGTAGCCCACGACTTCAAAGTACGACACGCGCTCTTCCCACTCCTGGGTCTGACGGTTCTGCCAACGGCGGTTCACGGCAATCGAAAGACGCAATGCCGCCTGTCCGCTGTTCAAAAACTTGAGTTCCGGGTCTCGGGTCACATTCCCGACGACGGTGATGGTGTTGTCAGCCATTTCTTCTCCTTAAATCGCTAGGCGCCCGAACTTACGCTTGCGCCGTAACACGGCTCGCGCTTGCTCGATTGTTGCGACGAAGAATCTTGAAGCGAAGGACTTCGTCTGACAAGGTCAGAATTCGGTCAAGTTCGACAACCGTCGTCGACTCACCACTGAACTCCACCAGAACGTAGTAACCCTCTTTGCGCTTGTTGATCTCGTACGCCAAGGGACGCTTGCCCCAACGGTCGATGGCTCCAGGGGTTCCGTCGTTAGTTCGGATGGTTTCCAAAGCCCGGTCGAGAGCAATTTGGATGGACTGCGCGTCGACTGCGGTGTCGAACACAATCATGGTTTCATAAGGCCTCATGGCCGGGTTCCTTTCCCTCTGGTCCGGCCAGGCCGGGCTCTGCGGAAAACAGAGCAGGGGTCATTTGATTCTTCCCACGCTTGTGGGAAAGACAACTCTACTCCACGAGTCCAAAATTGGCTAGTTGAGCAGGTCCTCGGGGTTGGCGTAGCCCTCTGAAGGGTCCGGGAAAGCGCCACTGCGCACATCGCGGGCAAAGTCACTAATCGCACTTGTGATCAGGGACCCTAGGTCGGCATACTGGCGAACGAACTTGGGGGCAGGACGACTGGTCATCCCCAACAGGTCATGGAACACCAGCACCTGGCCATCGGTGTCGGGGCCCGCACCGATGCCGATCGTGGGAACTTCGAGCGCTTCGGTGACCCGGGTCCCCACGACGTTGGGCACCCCTTCGATCACGATGGCGTACACCCCCTCGTCTTGCAGGACCGTGGCATCCTTGATCAGCCACTCCGCGGCTTCGCGGGTCTTCGCCTGCACCTTGAAACCACCGAAGGCGAGCACGCTCTGTGGGGTGAGACCGAGGTGGCCCATGACAGGAATTTCGGCGTCCAGTAGAGCTCGAATGACTTCTCGTCGAACTCGGCCACCCTCGAGCTTCACGCTGTGGGCACCGGCCCGCACGAGTGCACCGGCGTTGCGCACGCTGTCGGCGAGATCGACGTGATAACTCATCCAGGGCATGTCGGCCACGATGTGAGCCTGCGGCCTTGCGGCGGCGACGGCTCGAACGTGGTGACACATCTCGTCAAGCGTGACGTGCAAGGTGTCCTCGTGCCCCATCACTACGTTGGCGACCGAGTCGCCCACGAGAATGATGTCAACTCCCGCCGCGTCGACGTAACGAGCGCCCGGTTCGTCGTACGCCGTCACCATCACCAGCGGCGCTGCACCGGCGCTGCGCTTTCGAGCACGAATCTGCGGGGCGCTTAACGTCATTCGCCGACTTTCCTTTGCTGGCGTGCCGGAGCCCGGCGCGCCCGGCGCCCCCCGGCGGACCATTTGCGAACGAGGTGGTGGAAAGAACACGCCACGCACACCTCAACGGCGTAACACTGGACGGGCTCTTCACGGCGTTCGAGCTTCAAGAGTTCGGCTCTTGACGTTGGGCACGTGCCGCCCGCGGGCAGGCGCGCGCCAAAGACGTAGGTCACCTCGACTAACTCGGCCTCACTGCACACCGGACAGGTCTCACCCGTGGAGCGGCCGATGTTCTTCGCGGCGCGCAACAGTTCAGGGTGTGCGTCGCAGATGTCCTCGTAGCGAAGGGTCCCCTGGGCCAGCTTGGCCAACAGGGCGTGACGAACCAGACCGAACTCAACAACCGCTCCGTCGGCGGTGCTGGTGCGAAAGCTCTTATCCATTAGGGGTGACACTACCGCCCTCCCGTAATCCGAAGATGAATTACTTACCGTCACGTTCGATATATCGAAGTGATATGATGAATCGCGTGTTAGACATTGCCGTCCTCGGACTACTCATGGACCGTGATCATCACGGTTACGAGATTCGCACGCAGTTGCGTGACCGCCTTGGTGTCTGGGCCAATGTCTCGTTTGGTTCCATTTATCCGGCTTTGGCTCGACTCGAACGTCACGGTTTCGTTGAGGCGGTCACTTCAAGCGAGCCCCGCGTGAGTTCGCTCTCGACTGGATCGCTCTCGGGTGAACGGGCATCACTTCGTTCCCTGCGAGCCACCCAAGGCTTGGGCCGGCGAGGTCGCAAGGTCTATCGCATTACCGAACAAGGGCGCCAGGAGTTCGTTCGACTCCTCGGCGACACCGCAACCCTTGACGACAGCAAAAACTTCTCCCTGCGCATGGCGCTCGCCAAGTACCTCACCCCGAGCCTCCGGGTCGGGCTTTTGGAGCGTCGCAGGACCGATCTCGTTGAACGCCTGGCGGAGGTGCGCGCCGGGGCCATCAACGAACAACTCGACACCTACGCCCGCAGCGTCATGGAACACGCGGCCAAGGGTGTCGAGTTGGATCTCGCGTGGATCGACAGTCTGTTGACCACCGAACGCAGTAACCAGCAAACCTTCGCGCGAGAAGCGAAGTAGGAAAGGAGAGCCATGGAGAAGATTCGCGTGGCAATCGCGGGCGTCGGAAACTGCGCTAGCTCACTCATTCAAGGCGTGACTTATTACCGGGACGCGAAGCAGGGCGACAACGTACCTGGTCTGATGCACGTCGTACTCGGCGGCTATCACGTCAGTGACCTTGAGTTCGTCGCCGCCTTCGACGTTGACGCCTCCAAGGTCGGCAACGACCTCGGCAAGGCAATCGACGGTGGCCAGAACAACACCATCAAGTTCGCCGACGTTCCATCGCTGGGCGTGACGGTGCTTCGTGGACCAACCATGGACGGGCTCAACAAGTACTACCGCGCCTCGATCGAAGAGTCACCCGCTGAACCAATCGACGTTACCCAGGCGCTGCGCGATGCCAAGGCCGAGGTGCTTGTCTCGTATCTGCCCGTTGGCTCTGAAGAGGCTCAGCGTTTCTACGCCCAGGCCGCCCTTGACGCGGGCGTCGCCTTCGTCAACGCGATTCCTGTCTTCATTGCCTCGGACCCGGTATGGGCCAAGAAATTCGCCGACGCCAACGTGCCAATTATTGGCGACGACATCAAGAGCCAGGTTGGCGCGACGATCGTTCATCGCGTTCTCACCCGGCTGTTCGAAGACCGTGGTCTGACCCTTGACCACACCTACCAACTGAATGTCGGTGGCAACATGGACTTCAAGAACATGCTTGACCGAGAGCGTCTTGAATCCAAGAAGATATCCAAGACCCAGTCAGTGACGTCGCAGCTCGAGATCAGCAACATGGGCCCAGACGACGTGCACATTGGACCTAGCGATCACGTACCGTGGCTGCTCGACCGTAAGTGGGCGTACATTCGTATGGAGGGCCGCAACTTCGGCGACGTTCCCCTCAACGTCGAGCTCAAGCTCGAAGTGTGGGACTCACCGAACTCGGCTGGTGTCATCATTGACGCGGTTCGTTGCGCCAAGGTTGCACTCGATCGCGGCATTGGTGGGCCACTCGTTGGACCTTCGGCGTACTTCATGAAGTCGCCGCCCGTTCAGTTCCACGACGATATTGCTCACAACATGGTCGAAGAGTTCGCCGACCAGGGCGCTGAAAATCTGGTCTGGCCCTAAGCGTTACGCGATGAAGTCAATCCCCCGCCGTCGTGGCGGGGGATTTCTTCTTACGCGCCCTCTTCGGCCCACCATTCGCGGAGCCGAACGGCTGCCTCCACGGGTGTGATCTCACCTTCGTCGAGTCGAATCTCCATCAAGAAGTCCAGCGCGCGACCCACCACCGGACTTGGCCCGATCCCCAAAAGCTCCATCACCGCGACTCCGTCAAGCGCGGGACGAAGACGGCCGAGATCTTCTTGTTCGCGAAGCTCGTCAATGCGAATCTGCAACTCGTCCATCCGATGCGACAGCATCGCCGCCTTACGCGCATTGCGCGTCGTGCAGTCGCATCTCGTAAGTTCATTCAGCTCGTCGAGCAGGGGGCCGGCGTCGCGCACATAACGACGAACCGCCTTGTCGCTCCAACCCATCTTGTAGGTGTGGAATCGGAGGTGAAGCTCTACGAGCATGCTCACATCGTCGATCATCTCCTGGGAGTACTTGAGGGCGACCATTCGTTTGCGCGTCATCTTTGCTCCCACCACCTCATGGAATCGAAACGTGACACCCTCTTCGCTGATCGATCTCGTTGCGGGCTTGCCGATGTCGTGAAAAAGTGCGGCCAGTCGAAGCACCAAACTCGCCGACGTCTTATCCACGACCGCCCAGGTGTGCTTCAACACGTCCTTGTGACGGTGAATGGGATCCTGCTCGAGTTGCAGTTTCGGAAGCTCTGGCAGGAAGTGGTCGGCGAGACCGGTACGCACAATGAAATCGAGCCCCTGCGAGGGCTGGCTCGTCACCATGAGCAGGTCAAGTTCGCCTCGAATTCGTTCCGCGGAAACAATCGAGAGCTTTTCAGCCATCTTCGCTGCGGCCTTCTCAATCGAAGGATCAATGGTCAGGTTGAAGCGGGCGGCGAAGCGGGCGGCTCGAAGCATTCGAAGGGGGTCGTCGCTAAAGAGAGTCTCTGGATCGATAGGGGTGCGCAAAATCCTTTCGTGCAAATCGTTGAATCCGTTATAGAAGTCAAAGAGAGTCTGAACACCGGGAGTCCCTTGCTCAAGCGCAACGACGTCGAGTGCCAATGCGTTGATGGTGAAGTCACGTCGACTGAGGTCGGCTTGGAGAGAGTCACCCCATTCAACGGAGGGTTTGCGCGAATGATCCACGTACTCCTCGGATCGGAACGTGGTGATCTCAGCCTTGATTCCACTGTCGCGAAGGTTTCCCCCAATAGTGCCAAACGCCCGTCCCTGCTCCCAAAGTGAAGTGCACAGCGGCTTCATGAGGCGGGCGATGTCGTCGGGGCGGGCGTTCGTCGTGAAGTCAATTTCGTAGTCCTCACCTCGCTCCTGGCCCAGTACCGCGTCGCGCACCGAACCTCCGACCGCGTAGAGCGAGAAGCCCGCGCCACCAAAGGCCCGAGCGAGCGAACTCGAGAGACGGGCAATCTCATTCAGCCGTTCGTGGATCAATTCAAATGAAGTCATTGCGAACGAGGGTAGCGGGCGCCGGACTTCGAGCGAAACCGAAGGTAGCCTGTAGCAGCATGTTCCACCGATTTTCGACCTGGTGGCGGGCGCTCAGCGTCGTACTCCTCAGCCTCGCAACGGTGACGTGGCCCTCGGCCGCGCACGCTTCGACGACGCCTTCCTTCACCCTCCTGCACCAAAGCGCCGTCACCCGCCTTTCTCCAAAGGGAGTTTCCCGCTTTAGCGTCGTTTTCAAGATCGGAAGTTCACCAACGAGGCCCGTGGCCAAGGTCTCGCTCTACCCGCGCATCATCGAACGATCCCAGCTCTCCCCCATTTACAGCGGCGCCGGCGCCTCGGGCGCCGCCGTATCGACCACCGGAGATTTCAATCTGGACTGCAGGACGCACGGCGAGGCTGCCTTCACCGTTTCGCTGTTCACCAAGCCCGCCCGCGGTCGTTCTTCGCACTGTGAGAGTCGCCCGGCGCGACTGCACTTGGCGTGCCCGGCCGATCAGTGTGGCGGCGTCTACCCGCTCAGCTATTCGGTGACGGTGAATGGGATCACCACAACAACGTGGTCGCTCATTGCTTTGCAGGCGAATCGCGTCGTGCGACCCCTCCACGTCGATCTCATCAATACCCTCGACCCCTCATCGCTGCGACAGAGCGGCCGCGTGACGGCTGTACTCAAAGTGCTCGCCCAGCACGCGGCGCTGTCACTCACTTTGACCGCTGACTATCGCACGCTCGCCGCCGTCGAGCAATCGACCTCCGGTCTGGGAGCAGCGTGGCTCACGGCGTTCAACAAAGCCGTCGCGAGCCCCCTGCACCGGGTAATTGCGGCACCGCCGGGCGATATTGATTACGGAGGGCTTTCGAGCAACGGATTCCCCTCGCAGGTGGCCCAACAGGTCTCCCTCTCAACGCAACTGCTTCGAGACGTGACGGGCCGCTACGCCGACGCAACCGTTCTGCTGTCCGGGACACCCACCTTGGCCGACCTCGAAGCCCTCGCGAAGGCTGACGTGAGTGATGTGGTCGTACCCGACGCTTCGCTCGACCCCTCTCCGTCAACAACCCTCAATTGGGGGGCGCCCTTTCACTTCGCCGGAGCCGCGAACGTCACGGCCCTGAGCACAGACGCCCCCCTCGAACAACTGGCGACGGACACCGCGATCAAACCAGGCCGGCGCGCAGCACTGACGCTGGCGACGCTCGCGTTCTTGCACTTCGAGGCGCCGAACGCGCCCGCCACGCGAACCGTCGTGCTGGAGTTGCCCGTCGTAAAGACATCAGCGACCTACGTCGACGATCTCTTGAACGGATTCGCCAGCAACCCCTTCGTGCTCGCTTCCAGCCTGACTCCATCGTTCAATTCGTCGCTCGTCGCCACCAACGGAGCACCCGCTACTCGAATCCTCGCCAACACCGCGACATCTACATGGTCGGCCCACAACATCGGCACGCTCCGCACGCTGATTGACCAAGTCAATTCGTTCAATCAAGCGGTGGGCTCGTCGGCTGTCAAGGACTCGTTGAGCGTGGCGGTGGCCCGCGCGGAAATGGTTGGCGCGTCCGATGCCCGCCAGAGTGCTCTCGCGAATGCCAGCGCCGAGTTAAACGCGCAACTGAATAAGTTTTCAGTTGACCAGAACGCCATCACTTTGACGGGTCCCGGCACCGCGCTGCCGATCACGTTGCTCAGCCGGGCGAACTATACGGTCACCGCCGTTGTCCACCTCATCACCGACCGGCTGAGTTTTCCCAAGGGCAATAGGGTTACCGTCACACTCGACTCGTCCACCAAGTCAATACGCGTGCCGACCGCCAACGGCCGCGGCAGCGACCTCACCTTGCAAGTCGTCGTCACGACGCCCAACGGGCAACTGATACTCGCACGCACGGCGATCCAGGTTCGAATTGCGGGCAACTCGGTCGTTGGCTATCTCTTGACCCTCGCGTCGCTCCTCGTATTGGCTTTCTGGTGGATTCGCACGTACCGCCGTAAGTCCAAAGGCCACCACGCGCGATGAGCACTCCGACCTCGCACGGCTCTCGAGTCCTTTCGATGGCCACCGGAACCCTCGCCTCTCGGCTCACTGGTCTTTTCCGCGTACTGGTCTTGGCATGGGTACTCGGATTCGGTCCGATCGCCGATGCGTTCAATATCGCCAACACCGTGCCCAATATGTTGTTCGATCTCGTGCTCGGTGGGATTCTCGGCGCCACCTTCATACCGGTCTTTGTCGAACGGCTCGCACTCGATGGGGAGCGGCGGGCTTGGAAATCAATCTCCAGCGTGATAACCGGTTCGATCGTAGTGCTGTTCGTCGCCTCGATTGCCGCGTGGTGGGCGGCGCCATGGATCATTGATGGCTTCACCCTCTTGCAACACGCAACCACGACTCATTCGATTCACGCACTCGACGAGCAGCGCGACGTCGCCACGTCACTGCTGCGCTGGTTCGTGCCCCAGATCTTCTTCTACGGCGTCATCGGCATCGCCACGGCGCTGCTCAATGTTCGCCACCGTTTCGGGATCGCTGCGTGGGTTCCGGTCGCCAACAACTTCGTCTGCATCGGCGTGCTCATCTGGTTTCACCTTGTCGACCCGACGCCCACGATCGGCGCACTCGCGGGTTCGCACGATCTTCTGTGGCTGGGACTCGGCACCACCCTCGGAGTTTGCGTCCAGTTCCTCTGCCTGATCCCATCGCTCGCGCGTAGCGATCTCTGGCGGCTCTCGTTTCGTTTTGACCGCAACGACGTGGCCGTTCGTGCCATTGGACGCCTCGGCAGTTGGACGCTTCTGGTTGTCATCGCCAATCAACTCTCGCTCTACGTCGTTCTCGCCTACGCCTTCGGCATCGGGGCTAAGGGCGGATTCGTCAGTGCGTACACCTACGGCTGGTCGTTCATGCAGATGCCCTACGCCGTTGTCGTGGTGTCGGTGCTCGGAGCGCTCACTCCCCAGTTGGCGGGTCTCGCGACCGGCGAGGACTTCTCGGGGCTCGCCGAGCGCTTGCGCTTTGGTCTTCGCCAGTCGCTCGTCATCATCATCCCCTGCAGCTTGGTAATGATCATCTTGGCGCAGCCCATTGTGGGAATCCTATTGAACCACGTAAGTTTGGTGAACCACCAGAACCCCGGACACCCAATCCCAGTGGGCACCGTGCTCGCCGTTCTCGCTGCGGGACTGCCGGGCTTCACCCTCTTTCAGCTTTGCGTGCGAGGACTCCAGGCCATGCAGCGCGCCCGCGAGGTCTTCGTCCTCTACGTCATTCAAAACGCCCTCACAATCGCACTCTGCGTCGTACTCGGACGTCACTCGATCGCCGGGCTCACTTCGAGCGTGTCAATCGCCTATACCGGCGCGGCGGTCGTTGCGGTTATGGCGCTCGCACGCCACCACGTCAACATCAGTTCAGCCGTGTGGTCACTGCACGTGAGGCGCAGCCTTCGCGCCTCACTCGCTGCGACTCTCGTGATGGCCTTGGTGTACTCGGCTCCCACGTGGACGCGCGGATTGGGCTTAATCGCACGCTTTTCACTCGCAATCGCGCTTGGATTTGTCACCTACGCCGCATTTGTGATGATCTCGCACTACGGCATTACTCGCCGCGCGGCAAAAGATGTAAGGCTTAAGCAGTTCTAGGGAGGGCCATGGCTCGGATTCGTGTTCTCAGTGACAGTGCCTGTGATGTACCCGAGGAGATTGCCCGTCGACTCGACATTGACATCGTTTCTCTCACCATTCGTTTTGGCGATGAGGAGTTCACTGATCGGGTCGACCTCACACCATCGCAGTTCTGGTCTAAGTGCAAGAAGTCAAAGACGTTGCCCGAAACCGCCGCGCCGTCTCCCGGCGCGTTCAAGACCGCGTACGAGCGCGCCAAATCCGACGGTTGTGAAGGCGTCATCGTCTTGACGTTGTCCGCAGCGCTCTCCGCGACCCACCAGTCCGCCGTACTCGCCGCCGAGGCCGTGTCGGGCGAGATTCCCGTTCGAGTGGTTGACACCAAGGCGGTTTCCATGGCTCAGGGGCTCCTGGTGATTGAGATTGCGGAGCAGGCTCAAGGTGGCGCGACCCTCGACGAGCTCGTCGAGCACGCCGAAGCGTTGACGGCGAAGGTGGGCGTCGTTGCCATGCTCGACACCCTCGAGCACCTAATGAAGGGCGGCCGAGTCGGCGGAGCGCGGGCCCTACTCGGCCAGGTGCTCTCGATCAAGCCTCTGCTGGAGCTAAAGGACGGCGTGGTGGCCGAAGCCGGCCGCCAGCGAACGCGGGCCAAGGCGCTCGCAGCCATAGTTGAGGTCGTGAGGTCCCACGCTCCCCTGCGCCGCCTCGCGCTCGTGCACGGCGACTCCAGTGAGGTGAAGGCACTCGAGGCGCTCTCCGCTGGTATTTCGTCCGAGTTCGAACTCATTGTGACCGATATGGGACCGGTGGTAGGCACTCACGGCGGCCCCGGAATCATCGGTCTCTGCTGGATTGAGGCTTAGGGTCAACGCGCCACTAAGTTCTTAGTGTGAGCGAAGAAGACAGGAAGCGCGAACCCGACTACGTTGACAAGGCCCTGCGTTCGTTTGATCATGTCCTTGACGTGGTTCACGACCGCGTACTTCGACCCTTGCTCATTGCGGGAAGGACCATCGCATTTGGTTTTGTCTTGATCCTGATGGCGCTCGTGGTGGTCACCGCACTCGTCATTGGTCTCATTCGACTCTTCAACGTCTATCTCTTTGCCGGCCGCGAGTGGCTGACGTACGGCGTTGTCGGAATTCTTTCGTTAGTAACCGGCCTCATCATTTGGCGTCGACGTCGTCCCGTCAACCTGAGGAAGTAATGCCGCAGCATACCCGTGTTCTCATCATCGGTTCGGGCCCCGCTGGCCTTACCGCCGCGATCTACACCGCGCGGGCGCAACTCAATCCAATTGTCATTGAAGGCGAGCCGTCCTCGACCACCGATCAACCCGGTGGCCAGCTCATGCTCACCACCGACGTCGAGAATTATCCGGGATTCCCCGAGGGCATTACCGGTCCAGAGCTCATGACCAACATGCGTGCGCAGGCCGCTCGCTTCGGCGCTGATCTGCGCGTGACCAAGGTGCAGAAGATCGATACGTCGAGTCGGCCCTTTCGCGCATGGCTGACTGATGACGACGAACCCAGCATCAGCGCTGACGCCGTCATTCTCGCCACCGGTGCGCGCTCGCTCATGATGAATGTGCCCGGGGAGGAGCGTCTCTTGAGTCACGGACTCTCCACGTGCGCCACGTGCGACGGCTTCTTCTTTCGCGGTCAGGATATCGCGGTCATCGGCGGCGGTGACTCGGCGATCGAAGAGGCGACTTTCCTCACCCGCTTCGCGTCAAGTGTGACCATTGTTCACCGACGCGACTCACTACGTGCCTCCAAGATCATGCAGGAACGCGCTTTTTCCAATCAGAAGATCCAATTTGCTTGGAATACCCAAGTAACCGAGGTCATGGGTGAAGATCGGGTCTCTGGGCTTAAGGTTCGCGATGCGATTACGGGCGAGGAACGTACGCTCGACGTCACCGGCGTCTTCGTTGCAATTGGCCATATTCCCAATACCACCCTGGTGAATGACAAAATTGATCTGGAGGAGAACGGCTACGTTCGAACCGGAAATGGATCATTCACCACTGTCGACGGCCTTTTTGCGGCCGGAGACGTGCAGGATCACGTCTATCGCCAAGCCATCACCTCAGCAGGGTCGGGCTGCATAGCCGCCATCGACGCCGAGCGTTGGCTCGAAGCGCAGGGCATTTAGTTCTCGCTCGCTAAGGTGGAGCCTGCGACGCCGCGATTACGGCGCCTTTTGGAGGTAGATATGAGCGACCAGATCACAACCCTGACCGATGCCACCTTTGACGAGGTCATTGGTGCCGCCGAGAAGCCAATCCTCGTTGACTTCTGGGCCGAGTGGTGTGGACCGTGCAAGATGATTGCTCCAATTCTTGAGGAGCTCGCCGTCGAGCAATCCGAGAAGTTCGTCATTGGAAAACTCGACGTTGACGTCAACGTCGCGACCGCCACCAAGTTCTCGGTCATGAGCATCCCAACGCTGCTGCTCTTCAAGAACGGTGAAGTTGTCGCTCGCCTGGTGGGCGCGAAGCCCAAGGGTGCTCTGCTTCAAGAGATCACCGCAAACCTGTAGACCAGACCCAGCCTTTGAGCACGCTACAACGCGGCGCAACGGGTCAACGTGTGCGCGATCTCCATCAAAGATTGACTGACCTAGGGCATACTCCCCTGGCTGATTCCCTCGACGCGTACGGTGACGAGACCGTTGCCTTGGTTGAGTCGTTCCAACGTGCCAAAGGCCTGGTAATTACTGGGGAAGTTGACGACGTCACCTGGGCACGTTTAGTGGAGGCCGGGTGGCGAATTGGCCAACGACTCTTGTACTTGGCTCGTCCGAATTTACGCGGTGACGACGTCGCAGAACTTCAAGTTCGACTCGCCCAGCTCGGATTCAATCCCGGACGAATTGACGGAATCTTCGGTCCCCTGCTTGAGGACGCCCTGAGCGACTTCCAACGCAACTGTGGCGTTGACGTCAATGGAACGCTCACGAGAGGTACCTTGTTCGAGCTCATGCGCTTCACGGCTTCAGCGACGACGCGCAATCTCGTCACCGATGCCCGCGACCTCGCTGGATTTAACGAGAACTTCACCGGTGCAATTGTGCTCTGCGGTACAAGTCCACTGCGCGAGCTAATTGAAAAGTCAATCGGGCACGACCGCGAAGTATCGTCGCTCGAGAGCACCAGCGTTGCGGAGATTGCGAGATTCGCCAACGACAGTAGCGCCGCCCTTGTTCTTTCTCTCGAGTGCCTCGATCATGTCGGTGGCGTTCATCTGCACTACTGGGCTAGTTACCATTCTCACTCACGCCGCGGGGAGAGATTGGCCAGCACCATTGCATCGGCAATCGCCCAACAAGATCTCTCCACTCGTGTGGAATTGACCGGAATGGCCCTACCAATACTTCGTGAAACGAGAATGACGACTCTTCACATCGAACACGGAGGCCTTCCCGACCAAGAACTCCAGAACCTTGGAGCGGTAATATGCGCCGTTTTGGATGAAGTTATCCACAGGTAGCTGTCTAATCGGTACTTTATAAAGGCTTGACCCGTCTACAAATCTCCTTGTTTTGAAGGGATTTGTTAAGTAACCCACAACTTCATCCACAACTTGGGGATAACTTCAACATGAGGGTGAGGTTGAAGGTTGAAGGTTATTTCGCCTGTGATATGGCAATGTAGATTCGTTCCAGGTCGTCAAGATCCGCAAAGTCAATGATTATGCGGCCATTACGGCCTTTTAGGTCGACGTGGACTCTCGTGTCGAGGTAGTCTTCAAGTAATTGCTCAAGTTCTGCAACACTCGCATCGGGGACCGGTCGAAGTCGTGGCTTCTCGGTAGCACCTCTCGTCGTCACTTCAGCTCCAAGTACTGGTTTGGGTTCAAGAAAAGCCTTGACCGCCTCTTCAGTTGCGCGAACAGAGAGTTCGTTCTTAATAATGCGTGTGACCATGGTGACCTGAGCATCGGGATCGCTGATGGCCAAAAGAGATCTGGCATGGCCGGCAGTGATCTGCGAGTTAGCGAGGGCGGCCTGGGCGGTCTCGCCCAATTGCAGAAGTCGCAGGGTATTGGTGACGTTTGCACGACTCTTTCCAACCCGTAACGCAACTTGTTCGTGGGTAAGGTCAAATTCACCAATAAGTTGCTGGTAGGCGGCGGCTTCTTCGAGCGGATGAAGATCCACTCGGTGGAGGTTCTCAACCACTGCCTGTTCCAGAGAAAGCCGGTCATTAACGTCGTCCTGGACGAGGACCGGCACAATCTCCAATCCAGCAATACCTGCCGCTCGCCAGCGACGCTCTCCCGCAATCAATTCGTACTCATCCTGCTTACCTTCAATCGGACGGACAATAATTGGCTGGAGCACTCCGAGTTCTCGAATCGACGAAGCCAACGTTTGAAGGCTCTCGTCACTGAAGGACTTACGGGGCTGAAAGGGATTAGGGCGTATTGCGCCAACGGGCACCCTTCGCAACGGACCTTCAGTTGATGCGACGACTACTTGCTCGGTTTCGACTGCTCCGTTCGGGATAAGGGCTCCAAGACCTTTTCCCAGACCTGGTTTCCTAGCCATTGTTGATCTCCTCTGCTAGTGCTCGGTATGCCGTAGCACCCTTGGATGTTGGATCAAAAACAGTAATCGGTTGGCCAAACGAAGGTGCCTCGGCGAGCCGCACCGTCCTCGGGATAACCGTCTTACACAGTTCGTTCTCAAAGTGCCGACGGACCTCCCGCGCCACATCTTGCGAAAGGGTGATGCGCGAGTCATACATTGTGAGCACAACCTTCGTAATTCGAAGTGTGGGATTCAAGTTCTTTTGGACCAGATCAACTATTCGCTGAAGCTGAGTCAGCCCCTCGAGAGCGTAGAACTCTGTTTGCACTGGGACCAGAATATCTGTAGCCGCCGCGAAGGCGTTTATGGTTATTAGGCCCAAAGAAGGTGGGCAGTCGATGAATACATAGTCGAAGTCCCCTTCGACCGAGGCGAGCGCCTTCTTTAGGCGCAGTTCTCTTGAGATTACCGCCGTCAATTCCTGCTCGACGCCTGCTAAGTCAAGCGTGGCCGGCGCCACAAAGAGGTTGTTGAAGCCGGTTGGTTCAACGATGTCAACCATTGGGGTGTCATTGAGCAAGACGTCATAGACGGACTTCTCGAACTGTCTACCGTCAACACCTAGTCCGGTCGTGGCATTTCCTTGGGGGTCGAGATCAACAACGAGAACACGCTTACCCAACTCGGCCAATGCAGCTCCCAGGGAGGTCGTAGTGGTTGTCTTGCCTACCCCGCCCTTTTGGTTGGCTACAGCAAAAACCCTCATTGTGCTGGCATCCGCCATGAGCCTCTTCCCGACTTAAAGAACATCCCGACATCGCGTCGAACCCCTGCTATTCAACACGCTTTTTCACAAGCCGTCAAGTACAAGTGTTTCACCCGAAACAGACCAAGCGAAGTCTCTTCCCCCGTATCGCGTGAAACAATTCTAGAGCAGACCCTCGACAAGACCCTGAGTTTCACTTGAAACATTAATACATGGACTCAACCTCTGATCAAATGTTTCACGTGAAACATCAGAACAACGGCTTCTTTCCCAGAGGACTGAATGATCGCGGAAATTCCCTGCGCGTTGGCCGCACTTTCACGAGAATGCGGAAGACTACCCAAGGCGAAATCAGCCGTTGTCGTTCAATCCCGGCTTGGTAAGGGCCCTCTGGTTCAATCGACTCTGATCATCATCGTCGGGCTGTTCTGACACAACCAATACTCCCCCAATCATGAGAAAACGAACGGCGCATTCGGCGACAACCGCCAGAGGACCGAATGATCGGACGGTAACCAGGTCGAAGGAGGACGCAAGCTGGGGATCCCCAGCGACATC